>Ga0137403_10000032_pt1 | contig 143440 bp, 134 predicted proteins | sample CZOMad2_1_16fung_FD_122057 | JGI IMG/M metagenome (GOLD analysis project Ga0137403, IMG submission 122057) | Vadose zone soil fungal communities from Angelo Coast Range Reserve, California, USA - CZOMad2_1_16fungal (Hybrid Assembly) | ecosystem: Environmental > Terrestrial > Soil > Vadose... | reverse complement strand
ATGTGCTTAATCGATTAGGTTAACCGCCGTTATACTTCAAATTGATTAGACTCGTCTTAATTGCGACTTCCAGTCGTGATGACTCAGCGAACTGAGCGTTCAATTCAGAAACTAATCGCGTCATCTTTTCCTCGAACGGTTCGCCTTCGTCTTCGACTTCTGCAGTGCCCACATACCGTCCGGGAGTAAGCACGTAACTGTGCTGCGCGATCTCGTCAGTGGTTGTGGATTTGCAGAAACCGGGAACGTCGACGTATTCGCCAACTCCAGAATGCGGATTGCGGAGAGGATCGTCGGTGCCGCGCCAGGCGTGATAGGTCTGCGCGATGCGTTGTGTTTCCTCGTCGCTTAGTTCGCGATGAACCCGGTCGACGAGGTGGCCGAGCTTGCGCGCATCGATGAAGAGCGTCTGGCGGCGGCGATCACGCCAGCGTGACGCTGGACCCGATTGGTTTCCATTTGCTCCCGCGGCTTTGTTTTTCCTCAAGAACCAAAGGCAGACCGGGATCTGAGTTGAATAAAAGAGCTGGCCGGGAAGGGCGACCATGCAGTCGACGAGGTCGGCTTCGATGATGGCGCGGCGGATTTCGCCTTCGCCGCTTTGATTCGAGGACATGCTGCCATTGGCGAGGACGAAGCCGGCCATGCCGGTGGGCGCGAGGTGATGGATGAAGTGCTGCACCCAGGCGAAGTTGGCGTTGCCGCGCGGGGGAAGGCCGAACTGCCAGCGCGCGTCGTCGTCTTTGCGGAACCAGTCGGAGTCGTTGAAGGGCGGATTGGCGAGGACGAAGTCGGCGCGGAGATCGGGATGGAGATCGCGCCGGAAGGTGTCGGCCTGCTCTTCGCCGAGATCGGCTTCGATGCCGCGGATGGCGAGGTTCATCATGGCGAGGCGGCGGGTGGTGGCGTTGCTCTCCTGACCGTAGATGCTGATGTCGCCGAGCTTGCCGCCGTGGGCTTCGACGAATTTTTCCGATTGCACGAACATGCCGCCGGAGCCGCAGCACGGATCGTAGATGCGGCCTTTGTACGGCGCGAGCATCTCGACGAGGAGCCGGACGACGCTTTGTGGAGTGTAGAACTGGCCACCTTTCTTCCCCTCGGCGCTGGCGAACATTCCCAGGAAGTACTCGTAGACGCGGCCGAGGATGTCTTTCGAGCGGCTGGCTTTGTCGCCCATGCCGATGGTGCCGATGAGGTCGATGAGTTCGCCTAACCGGTGCTTGTCGAGCGCGGGGCGGGCATATTCTTTCGGGAGGACGCCTTTGAGGCGCGGGTTGTCGCGCTCGATCGCGACCATGGCGTCATCGACGATCTTGCCGATCTCGGGCTGCTTCGCGCTGTTCTGCAGATACGTCCAGCGCGCTCCGGGTGGAACCCAGAAGACGTTGAGGGCTTTGTATTCGTCGGGGTCTTCCGGATCGGCGCCGGCGTAGTCGCCTTTGCCGGCGAGTAGCGTCGCATGGTGTTCCTCGAAGGCGTCGGAGATGTATTTGAGGAAGATCAGGCCGAGAACGACGTGCTTGTATTCGGCCGCGTCCATGTTGGAGCGCAGCTTGTCAGCAGCGAGCCAGAGCTTGGCTTCGAAGCCGAGATTGGCGGTGGAGTTGTTGGAGCTTTTCGACGAGCGGGAACGAGCCATAGGGAACGGGAGGATTCTTCTAAATTAGAAATTCTAAAGTAGAAAGTATAAAATCAGGGGAACGGGGCACGGATTTAGCGACAGGGATCGGGCCTATGTTCGCCCAGAAAAAGAAGAAACGATCAACGGTTCCAGTCGTGCGCCGCAGGGCCGGCCAGTCAGTGCGAGAAGAATGGGATCGGCTCGTTAACGAAAATCTCCCCTTCGTCATTTTCATTCCGGGGATGCTTTGGCTTGTCTGGTTCACCCAGCGGCCAGCGATCGCGAATAAAATATCGCCGGATTTCTGGTTGGCCTTGGCGATTATCGGTACCGGAGTTTCGGCCATCGCCTATCTGCGCCTCATCCCGAGAGCGCGGAATCTGGTTCGCGGCGAAAAAGGTGAATTGCGCGTTGCCGAAATTCTCGATGATCTGCGGGCCTTTGGTTATCGGGTTTATCACGATCTTGTCGAGGACGGCTTCAACGTCGATCACGTGGTTGTCGGCCCGAGCGGAGTGTATGCGATCGAGACAAAGTTCCGGAGCGGATCCGGAGTCATCGAATATCGGAACGGCGACGGATTGTTCATCGGAAGCAACAGACTGGACGAAGATCGGGACCCGCTAGCGCAAGCGCGAGGATCGGCACGAGCGGTTCGCGAAAGGCTAAAAGACGACACCGGCTTGAACCGACATGTGAAGGCCGTTCTGGTCTTTGTAGGCGATTGGAAAATCAAGAACGTCTGGCGAGATAGCGATGTTGCAGTTCTCTCGACCAAAGACCTGCCGGCGTATTTTGATCGCTACCAGCCGGAGCTGAGGCATGACGAACTCAAGTTGATCGCCTCGCATCTCGAGCGAAGCGCGCGAAGCTGAATAGGGATAAATGCTGAATCAGGCGTGGGGAGACGGCGAGGGTTCCTCTTCTGGGAAGACGCGGCGGCCGCAATTGGTGCAGATGCCGAGGGAGGTTTCGACGCCGAGCTCTTTTGTCAGGTAATCTTCGAGCGAGACCCAATCGCCCTGGCCCTTGAGTTTTCGGCACCAGCCACACATCTGGAGTTGGTCCTCGAGATAATAAAAGCGTTTCAAGATCCGCCGGGTGGCGACGAAGACGAAGACCCAGACGGTGATAATGACGAGCGATTCGAGCGCGCCCTCGTGCCAGTTCGGCATCGCGACGCCGCCGAAGATCAGTTGCGGCAGACGAAGGAGCTCGTCCAACCAGGAGACCGCCAAAAGGATCGCGAACCCGATACATTCGATCCATAACACCTGCGAGGCGCGACGCTTGTTTCTCATTGGGTTGACGCGGCCGCGGTGACGAGTCGCGGCCGGAAAGGCAACTTAAGGCGAAAGTCGGAGGGCGAAAGTCTAAAGGCCGAACGGCGGCGCAAGGCGCCGAACGCCGTTCTAAAGTAAGAATTAAGAAAACGAGCGTGCGGGAGCCGCTCGGTTAGGCGGTAACGCAGCTAGGGTAGCTGGCGCGAGCGCCGGAGTGCGAGTGACCAAGTAAGAATTAAGAAGTTGGGGGCCAGGGACGAAGTGACCCGCCACGGCGGATTCGTCCGTTGGCGAACGTGTGGCGAAGCGCACGCGCGCGCGGCGGTGAAAATACGAATCACATTTAGGGCAGCAGTCATGGCACGGAGACTTGTTTGTTGGTTGGGCGTGGCGGCAGCGCTGGCGTTCGTGGGGCAGCCCGCCACGGCGGGGGAACGCGGGACCGCGGCGGTGCAGATCCACCATCGGGGACCATCCGTCCAGAGCGTTGCGGTAACTGCGCCGGCACGATCCGGGGGAAAGGCGGAAGGCGGAAGCCTGAGGCCAGAGGTTCGCCTCGCCACGGCGAGTCCGTCCAATGGCGGACACGGCGAATCCGTCCGGTGGCGGATCGGAGGTTCCGCCTCGCCACGGCCAGTCCGTCCAATGGCGGACACGGCGGGTAAACTGCGGACAGAGGTCGGAAGTGCGAAGCAAGGGCCGGCTACTCCGCCGCGGGAGCGGAAGAGCATCACGTTTTTCCGATTGGATCCGAAGTTGGGCGATGTCTCTGTGCAACCCGTCGTGGGCGGAGTGAACGGAGCGCAGCTCTCGGTTGGGTTTTGAACGGCGGAACGCCGTTCTAAAGTAAGAATTAGGAATTAAAAATTAAGAAAAATCACTCTTTGGAGCGCTTGATAATTGTCACAAAGATCGCAGTCAGCTCTGTGATCTCCTGGCGTAACGCAGCGAGTTTGTCGGCAGGGACAATTTTTGAGTCCACAAGCAGCTCGAGCCAGTACGCTGTCTCCTCAATCTCTTTGAGGCAATCACCGCACTTGGAAATGAACTCTGGCTTGCTCCGGCCGCGATATGCTTCTCGATAATTCGCACCGATCGACGTTCCGGACCGCAGAACCTGTTTGCCGAGAACCTGCGCCTCCGGTGTCTTTGGCAATTTCGAGAACATCGCTATGGTGCGAAGCCCAAAAGCTTTCGTCCGCTCCCGCAAATCGCGCGCTCGGGGGTCCACGGCGAGATGGTTACCAGGTAATTTTCAATTATCCAAGACTGGAGGTCGCCCAGACGTCTCCGGTATCCGCCTCATTTTGCAGGCTACCGCTTCATTCTTAATTCATAATTCTTAATTCTTACTTTTGAGCGCCTTCGGCGAGACTACGGCGCGGTAGGCAAGACCGAAGAGGCAGGCTGGCGCGAATTACATCCGTTAAGGCGATCGACGCTCCAGGCGAGGCCCGCCTGCATCGCTATGCGCCTGCCCGTATCGCTACGCGAAAGCGTTGCGGGCGTGGAAGCATTGCGGGCAGGCAAAAACGCCCGGTTTTGAATAGATCGCCTCCGTCAACGACCAAAATAGAGCAACCATGAAAAAAATTACCAACTTACTAATAATCGCTTCGCTGGCGCTGGCTGGAGCCGTAATGGCCCAACAGCCCACGCCGGAAGAATCGCAGTCACCTGGGAAAAAACCGACCCACGAAAAAAAGGCACCGGCGGAAGTGAAGCCCGCGCAGACTCGAGCGCCTAAGACTGAGGCTCCGGCCGTTGCGCCGAAAACTGAGGCGCCGGCCGTGAAAGAGCCCACAGCGAACGAATCGCCGGCTGTGACAAAGCCGGAAAAGAAGGCGCCGTCGACTCGAAAGAATGCGCCAGCCGCCACTCCGAAAACGGAAGCGCCGGCCATGAAGGAGTCGACAGCGACTGAATCGCCGGCTGTGACAAAGCCAGAAAAGAAGGCGCCCTCCACTCGAAAGAATGCGCCAGCTACCACGCCGGAGACGAAGACTTCCGCTGAACAGCCGGCCACGAGTGCGACACCTGCCGACATGAAGACCCAGAGCCGGAAAGATAAGAAGTCGCCTGCCGCTAACGCGAAGACATCGCCGAGTGCGAGCTCGGCAGCAGCCAAGACGACTGCTACGCCAGCAGCAGCCACGGCGTCCCCCACCCCGGCAACAGCTACGGCGTCAACTACGCCGGCGACAACTACGGCGAGCACTACCCCGGCAACGGCGGCGAGCACCACTCCGGCAACGGCGGCGTCGGCCAGCGCGGCTCCGTCAGTTTCGCAAACCAACGCGACGAGCCCGGCCAATCCTACGGCCGCGACGAAAAAGCCCGACCCGCAGAAAATCCAGCAGATCAGGCAGCAGCACCAGAGCTTCCGTGCGCAGGCCAGACCAGACAGGGTCCCGCCAGTGAGTTTTAGCGCGAACTTTCGGCTCCCGGGAAGCGAGCGGTGGCAGGGGCCGCAGTACGAAGTGTATCGCTCTTACCATCCGGAAAGGCACGATCAGGGTTGGTATCGCTCGCACTACCAGCGAGTGGAGCTGATCGCCGGCGGTTACTATTACTTTAACAGCGGCTACTGGTATCCGGCGTGGGGCTACGATCCCGGCAACCAGTATTATGCCTACGATGCGCCCATCTATGTCGGTAAGCGGTCGGATCCGCCGGACAAGGTAATCGCGGACGTGCAGGCCGCACTCCAGGAGATGGGTTACTACAAGGGTGAGGTGGACGGATTGATCGGGCCGCTGACCCGAGAGGCGCTCACCGCTTATCAGACTGATAATGGTATGACGGTGACGGCAGTAATCGATGAGCCGACCCTGGCTTCGCTAGACCTTGGCTAGCGAAGCCAAAGTAAGAAGTAAGAATTAAGAACAGCCGCCGGGGGCGAGATGCCTCGGCGGCTTTTCTTTTGGGCGTCTTGTGTAGCCGCTTCGCTATGCGAAGCGTTGTAGGGCAAGCGCGTCGCTTGCCGTGATATGTCCAGACCGCGGCAACCGGAGCGGTTGCCTTACAATTTGCCTTCGCCGGAAAAGGCTTCTTCCTTCTCAGCGGCCGGCGCGGTCGGTAAGCTCGCGGGATGAGCAAGCTATCGAAGTTCGTCAGTCTCCATCCGTATTTCAAAGTGCATCCAGGGAAACTGGAGGACTTCAAAAAGGGGTTCCCGGTGTTCGTCGAGCTGACGAAAAAGGAGCCGAAGAATTTGTTCTACGAGTTCAGCGGGAACGGGGACGAAGTGTTTTGCCGGGAAGGGTACGTGGACGCGGACGGACTCCTGGCGCATCTCAATAATGTGGGCGCGCCCCTCGCCCAGGCGATGCAGATCGCCGACTTGGTCCGAGTGGAAGTGCACGGGCCGGCGGAGGAACTGGAGAAGCTACGGGAGCCGTTGGCGCATCTCAAACCGAACTGGTTCGTCGTCGAGGAGGACGGACTAAAGTAGAAAGGAGAAAGGCTAAAGGCTGAGTCGTTGTCCCAGCGCTAAAGCGCTGGGCTATTATCGAGAAAAGACGGCGACGCACTCCATTCGGCTTTGCTCAGGGCAGGTTATTTGCGGCTACAGGGCGGTGAAGCGAAGGAGAGAATTCAGAAGCGGAGACTTACAATTTTATCTCTTAATTTTTACTTTGGGCACGGCCTCCGTATTGTTTTTTCAGGGTCCTCTCCGAATCGTTTTTAATCTTTAGATCGTTACGTTATGAAAAACCGCCTTCTCGAACTCGCTGGCCTCTTCCTCATCGGCGACGGCCTCATGGGCCTGCTCCGTCCTCGCCGCCATTCACTTCTCTGGCATATTGGTCCCCAACTCGCGAAAGCCGTAACCGAGGAATTAGCCGACCATCCGAACATAGCCCGATCTATTTACGCCGCCGAACTAGCTCTTGGAATCGCGGTCGCTTCCATCGCCCTCTCGGACGTCGACGACTTGTAGCCGCGTTCCCGCGCCGACCCGTCCGGATATCTTCTGTCGTCCCTTCGGGACTCGCGATGTTGAGGAGAACGTTCTCCCAGCGCTAAAGCGCTGGGCTATTATCGAAACGAAGAGCTGAGTACGCTGGGAGCACGCGTTGGTTAGCGGTAAAGCGCTGGGCTATTGTCAAAACGCATTTTCCCTCAGCCTAGTCCTAGCGAAGACAAAGTCGGCTGATCGAGAGCAGCGGTGGTGATGAGGCCGTGGTCGCGTTGGAAACCGGCGAGGGCTTCGCGGGTTAGCGGGCCCATCAGGCCATCGACTTCGCCGTGATAATAGCCTTGCTCTTGCAAGGAGGCCTGGACATCGGCAACAACTTCGTCGAAGGGCCGGCGCGTTTCGCCGGTGTAGATCGGGCCGTCATATGGATAATAGGCGGCCGCTTCGTCGTAGCCCCAGGCGGGATACCAATAACCGGCATTCCAATAATACCAGCCGCCGCCGATGAGAAGAAGACTGGCGCCGTAGTTCGATCGCCACCAACCCTGGTCGTGCCATTGCGGACGGTACGAGGCGAAGACCTGATACTGCGGGCCGCTCCAATTCCGCGCGCCAGCAATCTGGTAGTTCTGGTTGAACCGCGCGCTCGGGACGACGGCGGGCTTGGGTTGCGCTTTGAAGTTCTTATATTTCGCCTGGATGTTCTGAACGTTCGGGATCGCTTTCGTCTTCGGCATCACCGCAGCGTTCGAATTGCCCGGTGGGTTGTTCTGGACAGCCGGCAGCTCCTCTGACTGCACGTTGGTGGTGGGCTGCCGCGCCGATTTCACCGACTTCTGGTTCCGCGAGAGATTCTGGGTCTGCGGCTGTTGGATCTTGGGGGGCGGAACGGTGTAGGCGCGCAACGGCGGTTTGTTGACGTTGGTCTGGTGAACTTTCGTGCTGTTCACGTTTGAGGTGTGCTTTGGGTGGACCGACTGAACGTGTGAAGTTTTGGGCGCGAAGTTTTGTTTCGGCGCGACTTGCTGTTTCTGGACCGGGCCAGTCTTGGCGTTCTTCTTGGCCTTCGGATCTTCCTGGGCTGCGTTTGCGACGGCGGCCAGTGGAAGCGACATGGCCAGCAAAATAGTGATTAGTTTTTTCATGGTTGGTAATCCCTCATTTAGGAATCGTGCCGGGACACCGAAATGGAGGTCGGCGCATGCCGCGTTGTTCCTTTCGTCCCTACGGGACTCGTAAAATTGAGACCATGGCTGTCCCAGCGCTAAAGCGCTGGGCTATTATCAAAATCGGGTCGACAGAGCTCCGAAAGCATTCGCGAGGTGCCGACGCGGCTACAGAAGAGCCCGCATCCGATTCTACTCCGGGGAGTCTCTCTATGAAAAAGATCCGGTGGATTTTTGCGGGCGGATTTTTTGTCGCGAGTTTCATTTGCCTGCTCAACGTGATGCAGCTCGGCGCAGCGAGTCCAACCTCGGGGACCATCACGCCGAGTTCGCAGCCGGTCACCTGGACGGCGACGGCGGCGGGCGGAGTTTCCAACGGCGAAAGCACGTGCGTGGAAGGAGTGAATTGCGACACGTTCACGCTGACGGTGTCGGGCGCGCCAACCGATTGGGCTGGGAAGAAGATCAGCGTCTCGATCTCGTGGGTGGTGGCGGCGAACGATTACGATTTGTTTATCCACAAGGGCGACAACTCCGGTCCTGTGATTTCTTCGTCCACGCACGGCGCGCCGGGGACGGTCGAGGAAGGAAAGATCGATCCGTCGACGGACGGCGCCGGCGTGTTCACCGTGCACGTGACTTATTTCACCGGCCAGGTGGCGGATGGGCCGCATGGGGTGGCGAAAATAACTCCGCTGGACATACCGCCCTTGCCGGCGCCGCCGCGGTCGCCGAACTGGTCGATTGTTTATCACGGGACCTGTTGCGAAGGGAACCTGGCGGCGGCGGGCGACACGAGCTACGTCCTGTTGCCGGTGCTGGTGACTGGCAATGAAATCCAGAAGAGCGCCGACGGCGGGAAAACGTGGAAGCAAACGTATCCGCCCGTGAACGCATCGGTGCCGTTCGGGATCGAAGGCGACATGAACGCGTACGGCAACGACGTGGTTTTCTTCGGCACGGAGTTGGGCGACGCGATCATCGCGCGAAGCACGGACAAGGGCGAAACGTGGAGCATCAATCACACGCCGGTGGCGTCGGCGGGGAACGATCAAGCGTGGGCGTACCTGGGACCGCTCGCGGGGTTGCGTCCGGGCGGCGCGCTGCCGACGGACAAGCCGTACGTGCTGGCGGGCTGGTTTCGGATCGGATCGGCGGTCGCGTTCAGCTTCGATGGCGGCCTGACGTTTCCAATCCAGACGCCGTTAGTGGGCGATGACGGCAGCGGGTCGATGCACATCGTTTGTCACAACAACGCGCATGCGCCGAACAACGCGGGCGATACGCGGATGGCGGACGCGCAATTCGCCCTGCACAAGTCAGGTCATCACGGGACGTGGGGAACGGACCGGAAATTTTATTGGACGGACACGGCGGACGGCGCAGATGCGAACTCGCGCGATCTTTACGTTTGTAAGACGGCCGATTTCGGCACGACCTGGACCGGCATCAAGCATCCGGTGCCGGCGGGACCGGGCGCGGGATTTGTGGTGACGCATTCGGCGTTCGACCAGAAAGGGACGCTTTATGTTGTGCACGGGAACAAGCTCTACGTGAGCTTCAATCAAGGTGAGAGCATGGCGTTCGTGCATACGTTGCCACGCTACGGGAACGCGCTGCGATCGGACACGGGCGCGGACCAGTGGTTCGCGGTGGATAATGGGACGATCCACATCGGGCTGATCGAGGACGCGGGCGCGGGGAACGGCCGGATTTTTTATCTGCGCGGGACCGGCGTGGACACGGCGACGCCGCATTGGGACGAGGAGCTGGTGGATACGGTGGGCAATGTCCGGCTCGATTTCATGCAGCTTGTTCTGAACGGGAATGGCATTCCAACGATCAGTTACACGACGCCGGATGTGCAGACAGCGGCGGCGAGCCCGGTGCCATTGCGACAGACGACAACGGCGAGCCGGAATACGCCATTGGCGGCGGCTCCGGCTCGGGCGCGGTTGCTGAATATCTCGACGCGGGCTTCGGTGAAGACGGGCGATAACATTCCGATCGCCGGGTTCATCATCACGGGGACGACGTCGAAGAAAGTGGTGGTGCGAGCGCTGGGGCCTTCGGTCCCGGTGGCGGGGAATCTCAGCGATCCGACGCTGGAACTTTATCAGCAGGGCAATTCAACGCCGATCGCGGCGAATGATAATTGGAAGGAGGCGCAGCAGAGTGAGATTCAAAACGCAGGGCTCGCGCCGGCGGACGATCGCGAGGCGGCGATCGTGCGCACCCTGGCGCCCGGCGCTTATACCGCTGTCGTGCGCGGCAAGAACAACACGATGGGAATTGGTTTGGCCGAAGTTTACGATGTGAGCGGCGATGCCAGCTCGGTGGTGGCGAATCTGAGCACACGCGGCTTTGTCGAAAGTGGCGATAACGTCGTCATCGGCGGATTCATCGCGGGAACGCCCGACCTCGCGGCGACGAGTGTGATCGTGCGCGGCATCGGGCCATCGTTGAAGAGTGTGGTGCCATCGGCGATGGATGATCCGACGCTCGAAGCGCGTGATGCGAACGGCGTCGTGCTCGCCACGAACGACGACTGGCAGCAATCGCCGGACAAGGCAGAGATCCAGGCCGCGGGTCTGGCGCCGAGCAACGGAGCGGAATCGGCGCTGTTGTTACCACTCGTTAGGCCGGGGCAGTACACAGCGATCCTAAGAGGGAAGAATGGCGGGACCGGAGTGGGAGTGGTGGAGCTGTTTGATTTGCCCTGAGGGCGAATCAAGTAAGAAGGAAGAATTAAGAATTGGGAAGCCAAGTCAGATGGAGAAGCGCTGGCGGACTTCCGGTGGAACGCGGGTGGGCTTGGCGGTTTCGGGATTGATTGGGACCCACAAAGTGCGCGCTTGAGCGAGGAGTTTGCGATCGTTTTGGCGGAGTACTTGGACGAAACGCTCGAAGGTGAGACGGGTGGCCTGGCCGACCCAGGTGCGAAGAATGATTTCGTCACCAAGGCACGCAGGCGATTTGTAATCGATCTCGTGACGGAGAACGACCCAGCCGATATCATCGCGCGCCGGAACGGGCGCAGTCGCGTTCCAATGCGCCGTCGCGATTGCCTGGATCCAGCGGACGTAAACAGTGTTGTTGACGCGGTTCTGCCGGTCAATGTCCGCCGGTTCGACGGCAAGCGCCATTTCAAAGGGCGGCACAGTCTCGCTCATGAGGGAAAGGAAGAATTAAAAATTAAGAATTAAGAAGGAAGAAATTGCGGCCGGAAAAGAATCGAGCCCGGCAGCGTGGAAGCCGCCGGGCCCGCTCCTATTGCTGAAATTGCTGAATCGCAGTCTTTTTAACGGCGCTCTTCGATCCGCACGTCGTCACGAACGCGATCGTCGTGATGATGGTGGCGGTGTTCGCCGCGTCGGTAATGGCCGTGGACCCAATGATGACCGTGCTCCGACCAATGGCCGGGTACCCAGATCATTTCATATTCGCCCTCCCAGTAACGCGGGCCATGGCTATAGTATGGCCGGTCACCGATTTCGATGCTAATCCCTGCCGCCTGGACGGCGGTCCCCAAAGTGGCGCTCGCAACAGCAATCGCGACGAGCAACATTAGTTTCTTAATCATATTAACGAATCGGATTGAGGGACGCTGCAGGTTGTCCCGCCGGAATCAGAATTCGGAGCGTGACAGCGAAAACCACGGCGCGCTAATCTCCACGTCGGCTTCGGCATTATGAAAACATTGCAATTAGCTCTCGCTCCCGGCGCGGTCGCTGGAATTCTGGCGATCTTCACGAGCTGGTTCTGGATGGGTTTCGTGTTCCATCGGTTCCAAAGGCTTACGCCCAATACTTGGCGACCGGAAAACAGTCGCAGCTACATGCTTTCGTCCATAGTTACCTTCCTGAGCTGCATCGCGATCGCGACGGTCTTTCTTCTCGTCGCGCGAATGGGCGGCGTATTCGCAGGCGGGGTACCCAGCGCGTTGCGTTTCGCGGCCGTCGTCTGGATGGCGTGGTCTGCGCCACTCATCGTGAACGCGGCCGTGTTCATCAATCTCCATCCCTGGTTCGTAGTCGGCCAGGTCGTGAATGCCCTGACGAATTCAGTCCTCGCCTGTGCCGTCACCGCATGCTGGCGCGGAACGTGAAAGGCGTGTGAAGCAGCAAAGAAGTCTGGTGGCGATACCCGGTCTTCTTACGGCTGTCCTGTGGGCCCTGGGTAATGGAGTGATCTACGCCGCGGATCCGGCGCTGACTGCCGGCAACCCAATGAGCGCGGGCGCCCCGACGCTGTTCAGTGGCGTGGGCGGAACGAATACCAGCGTGACCGTTGGGACAGCTAACGCTGCCGTGATGGCGTTCGAGGCTGCCATCGGCGGCGTGAAAAACAGCGCTGCTTCTCCGCAGAATGGCGGCTTCCGTGTCATCAACTGGGACGCCGTAGCTGTCGATGGAACGGACTTTGGGGGCGTTACCACGGTGATCGTGGCTAACAAAGTCGTTGGGATTCCCCTCAATCGATTCGAAACGCAGGGCGTCTTTTTCGAAGAGATTTACGCCGTAGCCAACGACGGCTTCAAATCGGTGAATACAAGCGTAAACGCAGCTTCGCCCGCGCTATTTCCATCGTTCAGCCCCATCAGGACTTTTGCCATGTTCAACGACAACGGCATCGGCCTGAGCTTTATCCTGCCCAGTTCTGTGAATTTCTCCGCCAAACCCGCGGCCACTCGCGGCTTCGGCGCTATCTTCTTCAACGTGCGCATCGCCAACACGACGAGCATCGAATATTTCAACGGCGCTCGCAGTCTCGGGAAATTTTTCGTGCCGGTGGGAACCCAAGGTCAGGCGGAGTTTCTCGGCGTCCTCTTTGCCACTCCCATCGTGACCAGCGTCCAGATCGTTTGCGGGACGGACGCCATTTTCATGTTTGATGGCGTGAACAACTCGGCGACAACAACCGACGGCAACGGCCATAACCTCGTCGCGACGGATGACTTCGTTTATGCCGAGCCGACGACAGCTGTGAATGCGCAGCCGGTTATCGTCGCGACTGCGGGATTAACGTTCAATGGGCTCGTCGCCACGTTTAGTGATCTCGATCCAAATGGGGTCGCTGGGAATTTCACCGCGGTCATCGATTGGGGAGACGGCCATATCAGCCCGGGAGTGATCAGTGCTAATGCAAATGGCGGCTTCAATGTCAACGGCAGCAACACCTACGCAGCTGGCGGCAGGTTCCCGGTAACCGTCGATATCGCGGACTTCCTGGGCTCGAAACTCACTATCAATAATGCGGCCGCGGTGACCGGCACGGGGCAGGTGCTGAATATTTCCACCCGGGCGCGGGTGGATACGGGCGACAATGTGTTGTTCGCCGGTTTCATCATTGGTTCCGCGACAAACACCACCAAAGTCATCGTGCGCGCGATCGGTCCCAGCCTGACGGCGTTTGGCGTTCCGGGTGTGCTCGCCGATCCGACCCTCGAGCTCCACGACGGCAACGGCGCGATCATCGCGACAAATGATAATTGGAAGATAAACGACCAGGGCGGCAGCCAGCAGGCCGAAGTGGAAGCGACGCCCGTTCCACCCACCAACGATCTGGAATCAGCGTTGGTGCGAACACTGACCCCGGGTTTGTACACCGCCATCGTTCGCGGAAAAAATAACGGCACCGGTGTCGCTGTGGTCGAAGTCTATAATCTGCTCCAGTGATTAAAGCCGGCGCGATCCGGCCAGATTCACTTTGCCACCAAGCCTTGCCTCGTGCTTGGATGGAGCATGAATAGACGGCGTTTTGTGCAATCGAGCATGGCGGGTGGATTGACTTTGGCGGTTACACCACGCGCTCTCCTGGGGCAGGCCCCGACGGTTATGAGTTCGAAACCAGTCAAGCCCGTCGTGATTTCGTCGGCCAACGGAAACAAGTTCAAGAACGGCGGCGACATGACGTGCGTCCAAAAAGCGTTCACGATGATGACGAGCGGCAACGCCGATGTGCTCGACGCCTTGATCGCCGGAGTGAACATCGTCGAGCTCGATCCGCTCGACGACAGCGTGGGCTACGGCGGATTACCGAATGCGGATGGCGTTGTCCAACTGGATTCCTGTTGCATGCACGGACCGAAACGGCGCGCAGGCGGCGTCGCCTGCATCGAGGGCGTCCGGACGCCGTCGCTCGTAGCTAAAGCGGTGATGGAGCAAACCGACCATCATCTTATTGTCGGCAAGGGCGCGCAGGATTTCGCGCGGGCCATGGGATTCAAGATCGAGGACGACTTGAACACGGAGCATTCGAGAAAACTTTGGCTGGAATGGAAACGGCGGATCGATCCCAAGCATTACCTGGATCCGCAAAAGCGGGCGGAGGCCGGCCGTAAAGCGATGCAGCAAATGGTGGCCGAAGGATTGATCGATCCGCAGCATATCTACGGCACGATCAACTGCGATGGAATCAACGCGAAAGGTGAAATCTGCGGCGTAACGACGACAAGCGGGCTCTCCTGGAAAATTCCGGGACGCGTCGGTGATTCACCGATCCTCGGCGCCGGTCTGTATGTCGATGGCGAGATCGGCGCCGCCGGTTCAACGGGGCGCGGAGAAGCGAATCTCTACAATCTTTGTTCGTATCTGATCGTCGAGAACATGCGCCGCGGAATGCATCCGAAGGACGCCGGGCTGGACGCGTTAAAAAGAATCAAGGCAAACACGGTCGAGAAGCGCCTGCTGAACAGCAAAGGCAATCCAAACTTCGACATTAACTTTTACATCTTGAATGCAAAGGGCGAGTTCGCCGGGGTCGCGATGTATCCGGCTTACCTCAGGGAAAGCACTAACGAAATCGTGCAAAGCACTTACGCTGTCTGCACCGAGAAAGGCCCCGAGACCTTGCCGTGCGAACCATTGCTTCAGGCAAAGGCCCAGGAATGATGAACAAGATCTCACAAACTCTCATTGTCTCGGCGTCGATCGTTTCAGTCTGCGCGGCGTCTTCGCTTGCCGCCGTCACCAAACCTTCATCCCCCAGCCCCACCCTTCGCGTTACGCCCGCGCCAAAAACAAAAGGATCGCCCTCGCCTAAAACAACGCCGTCGCCATCGCCGCAGCCCTCGTCTCATCCGGCCGCGACGCGGCCGTTGCCATTTCATGGACTCATCGCCGCGGTGGACCTGAAAGCGAAGACGTTCAGCGTGGGAAAAGAAAAAGCGCGCGTCTTCAAGGTTACCAACAGAACCGTGCTTTCGAAAGCTGGGGCCGCCGCGACCATGAAAGACGCTGTGGTTAACGAAGAAATCCGCGGCTCCTATTGGAAAATGGCCGACGGCACTCTCGAGGCGAAGACGGTCAAACTTGGGCCGAAGACGGACGCCGAAAAAGCCGCCGACGAAAAAGCGAAAGCGAGAAAGAAGGAAAAGGAAAACGCGACCGAGATGAACGCTATGCCGTCGGTGTCGCCGTCCGCTTCGACTTCGCCGAAGCCGTAGCTTCTGTAGCCGTCGCCCTGTGGGCGACGCCGACCGGAAACCGGTTTCACACCGAATTCATCGTCGCCCACAGGGCGACGGCTACAGAGGACGCTTATCTCGCGGCCTTCGCCGCAACGCGAAGGTCCGCGAGGAAAAGTTTGTACTCGCGCTCGCGCGATTCTTCGTCGGGCTGACGCAACAACGATGACGGATGGACAGTCGCGACAACTTTCGGGGCCAGTTCGGATTCGAGAACTTTGCCGCGCTCGCGCGTAACTCGAAATTTCGGGCCGAAAACGGCCTGCGCTGCGGTTGCTCCCATGCAGACCAGTAAGCCAGGATTAACGGCCCGAAGTTCAGCTTCCAGCCACGGCCGGCAAGCGGCGATCTCGCGCGAATTCGGCTTTTTGTGGATCCGGCGTTTACCGCGCGGCTCCCATTTGAAGTGCTTCACCGAGTTCGTAACGTAAACCTTCGTGCGATCGATCCCCGCTTCCTCCAGGGCGCGATCGAGAATTTTTCCGGCCGGACCGACGAACGGTTTGCCGGCCTGGTCTTCCTGATCGCCCGGTTGTTCGCCGAGCAGCATCAGGGTTGCGCCTTTCGGTCCTTCCCCGAAAACCGTTTGGGTGGCGTGCCTGAACAGATGACAGGCGGTGCAGGTTTTTGCCGCGCTTCGTAAAGTTGTCAGGCTCGAGGTGTCCGGGACCGGCGCGGGAATCCAATCCCGCTCGTTCTTGGCGACAAACTTCATGGTCACAATCATTCTTCGCGCCTTTTCCGTGCGACGCGTGTGTTGAATTTCGCGGACGTTTCTGATAGGCAGCGCCAATGCATCGGTTTGATTACTGGCTCGTCGCCGGCGGCGGCGCGCTCGGGAGCGTCGCCCGCTACTGGCTCTCCGGCGTAATCGGCCGGCGCTTTGGCGAGACGTTTCCGTACGGGACCTTGCTCGTGAATGTCAGCGGTTGCCTCGTAATCGGCTTCTTTGCGACTTACACCGGAACGGAAGGCCGACTGCTCGTTAGGCCGGAATGGCGGCTGGCTTTCATGGCCGGCGTTTGCGGCGGTTACACCACGTTTTCCTCGTTCAGCCTGCAAACCTTGAACCTGACCATGGAAGGTGACTGGCTCCGCGCCGCGGCGAACGTCATCTTGTCGGTCGTTCTTTGTCTCGGGGCGGTCTGGGCGGGCCATCTTTGCGCTGCTACTCTCAGCCGGTAACTCGCATGGAAATTCCACACGAAGCAACTTTGCTGCGCATCTTCATCGGCGAAAGCGACCGCTATGAGAGCCGACCGCTGTATGAAGCGATCATTTTGAAAGCGCGCGAAATGCATCTGGCCGGCGCGACTGCTCTCCGCGGCCCGATCGGTTTCGGCAAATCCAGCCGGCTGCATACTTCGAAAATTCTCCGGCTCTCGATGGACCTGCCGATGATCATCGAAATCGTCGACAGCGACGAAAAAATTCAGGGCTTCCTCCGGGTGCTCGACAAAATGATCACCGGCGGCCTGGTGACGATGGAGAAAATCCGCGCGATCCACTACCGCGGCGCGGTCAGCGGTGACGCTCAATAAATTCTTTCGCGAGGGCGCGGTAGGCGCGGGCGCCGGCGCCGTTCGGATCGTGTTCGAGGACTGACTTGCCGAAGCTGGGCGCTTCGCTGAGGCGGACGGTACGCGGAATCACCGTTTCGTAAACGCGTTCGCCAAAATGAGCGCGAACATCGGCGACTACTTGCACGCTCAAATTCGTCCGGCTGTCGAACATGGTCATGACGATGCCGCCAATCTCGAGCCGATCGTTCGCTCCGGAATCGCGCACCTGTTCGATGATGCGAACAATTTTCACCAGACCTTCGAGCGCGAAAAACTCGCACTGGATCGGGGTGAGCAATTCGTCGGCGGCGGCGAGCGCGTTCGTCATCAGAATGCCAAGTGATGGCGGGCAATCGAGGAGAACGAAATCGAATGTATTATCGGCGCGCAAAGGCGCGAGCGTTTCGGCGAGCCGGGTGAGATGATTATCGAGCCGCGCGATTTCCACTTCAGCGCCGGCGAGGTCCAGATCGGCCGGAACAATGAAGACGCGTTCGACGTGCGTCGGCACGACCTTGTCCGCAATGGCCGAGGTGCCCAGCAATGGTTCGTACAAACTTTCGCCTTCGAGTTCCTGCAAGCCGAACGAGCTGGTCGCGTTTCCTTGCGGATCGAGGTCGATGATCAAAACGCGCAGCCCTTCCTCGGCCAGGGCGCAGCCGAGATTCACAGCGGTAGTCGTTTTCCCGACGCCGCCTTTCTGGTTTGCGATCGCGATGATCTTCATTCTGGGGAGCGCACGCGCCTCGCGTGCTGGCGATCGCGCCCTCGCGATCGCGAACTTTTCTGAAGATTGTTTTGACGAGGCGCCAAAACCGGCACGCGAGGGCGCATGCGCTCCCCAGAGTTCGGAAAAACGATGATCTTCATTCGGCCGGCACCATCTGCGTGCGCAGCTCGAAGGTGCGACGGCCATCCTTTTCCTGCCAGAGCAAATGATTTGGATCGGGAAGCATTTCGATGACTTCCAGCTCGCCGGCCTTAGTGAGCCAGCCGTGGAAGATTTCGAGAAAGAGATAACTTTCGAAATCGATAAAGACAGGCTTCGTGTCTTTGTCGCGGCCTTCGGCGCCGCTCCGGCGCAGCGCCTGTTCGCTCGGACGAATGTAAACGTAGCGTGGCCAACCTTTCGCGGCGCGCAATCGTTCGATGGCCGCGACAAGATTCCGCGAAACGCCCGTGTAATCCCCAGGCGGCAATTCTTCGAGCGTCACAATCCATGAACGGCGCTGCACGATCACCTTGCCGCAACGCAACCGCGGCATGTGCGGTGTGCGGCCGAATAAAAACGGATGGAAGCCGAGGGGAATCACCCAGGCGCGCGCGAATGAGCCGAGGTCCTCGCCCGATTGGCGCGCCCGCAAACCAACGTCGCCCGTCGTTTCATCCGCGAAGACATCGATCTCAGCCGGAGGAATAATTCGCCAGCGCGGATTACCCCGCTGGGGCGCGACGAAATTCGTCAGATCAGGCATGGCATCAAGGACGCGGACGGCCGTCGCCGCCGTGAAATCGGTTGCGAAAAATCCGAAGTGAAAAGTTGGCTTTCCTTTCGTTGTGCTGGCGAGGGCGCGACCGAGCGCTTCTTTATCCGGGCAGCCCCAGTAAAAACCGTGATGCAGTAAGGCGACCGGCGGATGGAGCTCGGCCAGCACCCATTCATAGACACCGTGCCTGACCGCGTTGGTCGACTTCGCCGAAATCTGCATGTCGGCCGACGGATAAGTGTATTCGTCGAACTTCGGATACTGGAAATTCCTTCGGACGAAATGACAATCGTCGGCGGTCAGTTGCACTTCATCCGCCTCGGCGCGGTCGCCGATCATTTGGCGGAACGCGGCTTTCACTTCCTGGAAAGCCAGGTGGGCGAGGCCGACCATCGCCGGACCGGTAAGCGGCATTCGCATTTGTTCGGCGACGCGAAGAAAGGCGGGCAACGGCAGCGCGCCATTTTTCGTCGGCGCTTTTTCCAAAATTCCGCGCAGGCCAGCGGAAACCCGGCTGGCGATGAAGGCATAAGAATCGCGCCAAAGGTCGATCCACGGCTCGGCGTCGCGGGCGACTTCGTTCACCAAATCTTCGCCAATAGTGAAACCGCATTCGCGGAAACATTCTTCGCCAATTGGATTGCTCGCGGAATAGAGAAACCGGTCCGCAATGGCACGTGCAGCGCCGAGGTTCTGGAGCTTCTGACGCGCTCCATCCATAATCTCGGCGCGCGAGACTGTGGAACTCGCCTGCGCGAATCGTTCGGGCAATGCGATAATGGGCTCGAGTACATCTAACCAGAAAGCGCGAACCGGAACATCGCGCCACTGCCTGACATCGGAAACAATGACATCAAACGCGTGCGGTTCGAGCGCAGGAACTTCCACTTCCCAGCGGATGATTTTTTTCTCGGCAAGTTGCTCAAGGGTCGAAAGGTCGATGCCTAACGAGTATGCTGGCGTTTTCCCATCAATTCGTTGCAGCGAGGACACAGTTGAGTTGTCGAGCTCGATTACCTCTCCGGTGTCGGTAAACACGAAGCGGTTGCCGCGGATGAAGCCATGTGGATTCAAGCGAGGCGAAAGCTCGGCCCGGATCTCCGGATCGGCATTTAGAGCGGCAGCGATGCCATGGGCGGTCCATCGTTCAAGAAATGTTTCGCGTTTCGCTATCCCTGGTTCGGGGGCCAGCCTGATTCCCGCCGCCCCTTCAATTACGCCCCAGCCACCTGGGCCGAATTCGCTCAACGTGTCGTTCTTCGCGCAAATTCGCTGGAGGTAGAGAAGGAGATGACGCTCTCGCGCGCGTTCGCGTTTTTTGCGTGGCGGCAATGGATCGCTTTCCAACGAGCCCTCCGAGAATAGGCCAGCCAGCACTTCGCGAACCCCGGCGCCTCCAAACACCAAGTAACGCGACGATACCGTCCGCGTTAATTCCAACAGACTTACACGCGCCTCCGCGAGCTCGCGTTGCAGGCACTCTTCCAGGCGTGATTCCACCGCAACAAGCTCGGCCGCGCATTCCCAACAGTGAACAAAAACTCGTGACGGCTGGTCTGCGGTGGGCGGCATTGTTCCAGACCGAATGGCCTTGCGCCAGGCTCGAAACAGCTCTTTCGACAAACCGTGTCTCCGACTATCCAAGACAGCTTCCACCTCGGATTTCGCCTTTGCGAATTCGTTCTGCCTAACGACCAGTTCCCGCGCGAGCCGTGCCGTCTCGACCGTGGCAAGCCGGTCCAGAACATCGAACGGCACGCCAGCCATCCGAATTAAAAAAATGGGAGCGACGCGATACGACTCGGACACTTGTTCAAAAGAACGGAAGCCGTTCCGACTGACAAGCGAAAGTCTTAATTATTCAGCCAGCGGGAGGCGAATCGTGAAGCTCGTTCCGACCTGCGGCGTGCTGTCGACTTTGATCGAGCCGTTGTGGTCCTCGACGACTTTCTTGGTGATGTAGAGACCGAGGCCGGTGCCGCTCTTGCCCTGCTTCGTAGTGAAATACGGGTCGAAAATTTTGGTCATTTGCGCGGGCGTAATTCCATAGCCTGTATCTTCCACCCGAACGTCGACGTAAAAATCTTTCCGCACGCAGCTGACCGTCACGCTTCCTTTTTTTTCGCTGGCGGCCTGGATGGCGTTGATGATGACGTTTTGGATCGCGCGCGTCATCTGGGTGGAATCGCCCTGCAACGTGCAGGCGTCCTCGCACAAATTCGATTTAAACTCGACGCCGTTCTGCGCCGCCATCGCGGTCACGCCTTTCACCACTTCGCGGACAATTCCCGAAACAGAAATCGCTTTGTGCGGCGCGGCTTCGACGCTGCCGTAGCTTTGCCACATGGTGAGCAGCTCGCGGCAAAGCCGGACATTCTGCTCGATGATTTGCAGCTCCTTGGCCGAGTTCGGCGTCTTTGCGCCATTTTCCTTTTCGGATTTCTCGAGCTTCTTCGCCAGCAATTGGACGTAACCCCAGACGATCGTCAGCGGGTTTCCGAGATCGTGGACGAATTCCGCCGAGGCCTGGCCTAACGAAGCCAGCCGCTCTTTCTGCGCGAGCTCTTTGAGCAGGCGGTTATTCAGCTCTTTGATTTCCTCCGATGCGTTAATGCCGGTCCGTTGCAATCGCGTGCGCTCGACATTGCGCCCAATTACTTCCCGCATTTCGCGCGCATCAAATGGCTTCGCGATGTAGTCGTTCGCACCGAGGCGCAGCGCCTCCTGCGCAGTCTCGAGGGCGCCGAAACCAGTCAGCATTATCACGGCGACGTGCGGGTCGATTTCGCGAATCCGCCGCAGTCCATCTATCCCGCTCGCGCCCGGCATCCGGATATCGGTGATGACAGCGTCGGGATGTTTCTCTTTTAGCAACTTGATCCCGGCATCGACGGAATCGGCCGTGTAGACCTGATAATTTGGCTTGAGCAGCATACGCAAACTTTCGCGCGGACCCATTTCATCATCGATGACAAGGACTTGAGGCAAATCGGAGGCAACAGCAGTCATGGTGGTGCGAGAAAGAAAGCTAAGGCTGTACCGCGCACAAGTTGTATAATAGGATGTTCCTTGCCCCAAATGGCTTCTTCAAAGTCTGAAACTTTTTTTGATTCAAACAAGAAGCATCTTGTGAATAAGTCGAAAATTTGGTGAATAAGCTGGACATCGACGGGAATAGAAATGTAATGACTGGATTTAGCGTAATCGCTAGAATGTCCGCTCGTTCCCCCAAATCCGATTCTTAATTGAGAGCCAATGCCTAAACGTAATCGTGTCGTAGTTACCGGAATGGGGATCCTCGCGCCGAACGGAATCGGGCTCGAGGCCTTCTGGGATTCGCTCGTGGCGGGTCGCAGCGGCGTGGGACCGATCACGCATTTCGACGCGAGCGCCTTTAAGAGCCGGATCGCAGGCGAAGTGAAAGGATTTGAGCCGCTGGATTACATCGATGCGAAGTTCAAACCGAAACGGATGGCGAGGCACACCCAGTTTGCATTCGCCGCCATGAAGATGGCGCTGGCGGACGCAGACTTCGAACCGTCGGAGCACGCCATCGACCACCCCATCCCGGTGATGCTCGGCGTAAGCACTACCGCGATGGACATTCTCGATGAATGCTGGGGCGATCTTTCACGACGAGGTCCGCGCGGCGTGCGTGCGGGAGTTGTTGAAGGGCAACCGCAGGCGGCGACCCAAGTCCTGACCATGGCGCTGGGAATATCGGCGCGGGCGACGACTATCTCGTCGGCCTGTCCGTCTGGGCTGGATGCCGTCGCAACCGCGGCTGCGATGATTCGGCGAGGAGAGGCCGATGTCGCGGTGGCTGGCGGGACCGATGCCGCCATCACTCCGGTGACGATGGCGAGTTTCGCCACGGCAGGCTTAAGCTCGACGCGTAATTCCGATCCGGAACGAGCGAGCCGTCCTTTTGACCTTTTGCGAGATTCGGGAATCATATCCGAGGGAGCCGGAATGCTGATTCTGGAGAATTACGAAACGGCGATTGCACGCGGAGTTTCCGCCTACCTCGAGATCACCGGGTACGGCACGCAAGGTGATAGTTACGCAAACGATGAAGTTTTCGGATTGGGCCAAACAATGCGAACCGCGCTCGAAAGCGCGAGCAAAACCCCCGAGGATATCGACTATATTTGTGCTTACGGACCGGGGCACCCGGCGTTGGACATCGTTGAAACGGACATGATCAAGCGGGTATTCGGTCCTCGCGCCTACAGCATTCCGATCAGCTCGATCAAGGGCTGCACCGGCAACGCCCTGTCCGCAGCAGGGCCGCACCAGCTCATCACGTGCGCTTTATGCTTTAAGCACAATATCATTCCGCCAACCGCCAACTATGAGGTATCCGATCCGCGTTGCGATCTCGACTTCGTCCCAGGCCGCTTCCGTAATCGTCGAATTAATACTGCGCTGATCAACGTGCGCGGACTCGGCGGCGGCAATAGCAGCATGGTCGTCGAGCGCGTTGACGAATGAACATCGAGTCGATCCCATTATGGCTGGCGCTTTTCCTCCAGTTAGGCCTGGGGATCGCAGTTTTCCGCGCCAATTCCAGGAATTACGTAAACCAGAGTTTCCTGCTTGTTTCGGTAATCCTTTCCGCATGGCTCGTCTCGCTTCACTTCGCCTTTGGTGCCACTCAGGCTGGGTCCGCTGCGTTCTGGATCCGCAACGCGTCAGCCAGCGGACCTCTCATCGCAATCGGTTTCGACCTGTTTAGGCTCGCCATTGTCTGCAGGGAGGGAGGATGGCGGGACATTTGGAGGCGTTCGACAATCCTTGCTCTGTCTAGCGTGGTCGTCATGGCGATGTGTTATACGCCTTGGTTCCTGCGCTACGCGGAAATTCGAAACGGAGAAATTCCGCGGCCGGTGTACGGACCGTTATTTCCGTTTTACCTCGGTTTCTTTGCGATTATTGGGCTGGCAATAATCGGCCTTTACGTGCGAGACGTGCGGCGGACGAGCGGGATGCAGAGGGTCGAGCTCCAGTTCGTTATCGCCGGCGGTGCCATCTTGGCCGCATTAGTCGCTTTTACGCCGGTCTTCGTGAGCCGCGATATCGCGGTGAAGTTCGCACCCTTCAGAGTCGTGATTTTCAGCCTCATCATCGCCTATGGCGTTTCGACGCGAAAACTGATGGAGGTTGGATTCTTCTTCCGTCGAATCACTTCCTACGCTGTTTTGACGGCGTATCTCCTCGCGATTTACACCGCGGTTTGGTGGCTTGTTTCCACAGCTTTTCATTCGCGGCTTCCTATTGAGAGTCGAACGGTCGCCCATGTCGCCGCTGCTCTCGTCCTGGCATTTGCGATGGCTCCGGCACGAGGCGTTTCCCAATCCCTGGCCAACCGGTTGTTCGTCGGCACGAGGGGGATCGATTTTCAATCAACCATGAGCCAGGCCGCAGGCATCCTGAAATCCGTCTCCACGCTTCAGGACTTGTTGGATCGCTTCGCCAAGACGATCGGCGAAGCTGTCGGAACGGATCGCGTTTTTATTTTCCTGCTCGAAAAGGAATGCTACGCCCAGCATTACCCGGCTGTCTCAGCCGATGGAGACAGCCCCGGCCTGCACCTCAGCCGGAACGATCCGATGATTTCCTACCTCCAAACCAATCAAGGAGTGCTCGTACTCGACGAGCTCCATCGAGTTCGAAAAACACCGGAGCTCGAGCAGGCGGCGGAGGAAATGTGGCGGCTCAAGACGGCGGTCGCGCTTGGAATTTTTTCCCGTCAACATCTCGCGGGCGTGATGCTGCTCGGGCCGCGACTGTCCGGGCGGATTTATGGCGCGGTGGAGCAAAACGCCTTGCAGGTTTTGTGCGGACAACTGGCGGTGGCGATCGATAACGCGCGATTGTTCACCGAAGTCGAGAACGCGCGCATTTATAACGAGACGTTGCTGGAAAACCTGACGACGGGCGTGATCGCGGCCGGCGCGGATGAACGGGTGACGGTGTTCAATAACGAGGCCGGGCAGATCACCGGGTTGAACCCGCGCGAGATCATCGATCATTCGCTCGATCGGTTGCCGGCGCGTTTGCGACAGATTCTTTGTGAAACCCTGCGGACTGGCGACCGCCAGGAAAACAGCGAGTTGGTCGTGCCCATGGGCGATCACAACGCGGTGGTCCGTGCCAGTAGCTCGATCTTTCATGGACAGGAGGGTGAAATGCTGGGCGCGCTCGTGGTTTTAACGGACATCACCGCGCTGAAGCGTCTGGAATTGCAAATCCGCCGCAGTGACCGGCTCGCCAGTCTCGGCACCCTATCCGCCGGAATGGCGCACGAAATCAAGAACCCGCTTGTTTCGATCAAAACGTTCGCGCAGCTCTTGCCGGAGCGTTACCAGGACTCCGATTTCCGCGACACCTTCTCGAACCTGATTGGCCACGAGATCGACCGGATCGATTCGCTCGTGAATCAGCTCCTGCGTTTCGCGCGCCCGGCAAAGCCTGTCCTGAAACCGATGCATGTCCACGAGGTCCTGGAAAAATCGCTCCAGCTCGTTGGCCATCGCCTTTATCAAAAAGAGATCAAATTAACTCGTGCCTGGCAGGCCGATGTGGATACCATCCGCGCCGATGCCGACCAACTCGAACAAGTATTTCTCAATTTTTTCCTCAACGCGATGGACGCCATGAAGCGCGGCGGCGAATTGCACGTGACGACGGAGATTCACGCCGCCATTGAATGGGTCACGGCGATCTCGGGAACGAATGGCGATTCGCACGAGACCCTGCGGGTGAGCATTCGCGATGACGGTGAAGGCATTCGCAAGGAAGACATCGCGCATGTCTTCGATCCGTTTTTTACGACGAAAGATTACGGCACCGGCCTCGGGTTATCTGTCGTGCATGGGATCATCCAGGAACACGGTGGCCAGATTGAAGTAGAAAGTGAACTGAAGAAAGGAACGGCGTTTCACATTCTTTTGCCCCTGGTTCGGTTTGCCCAGGGAGCAGTCGCCGCATGATTCCATCACCCCCCATATGCATCCTCTATTCGCAGGATGCCGATCTCGTCCGCCGCGTGAAGGCTTTCCTCAGCGCGCTGGCGCAGGTGCGCCATGTCAGTTCGGCGGACCGTCTCGAAGCCGTCCTGCAACAGAACAGCCCGGCGATTCTCGTCCTCGACCTGCGCGCGAAAGAAGCGCGCGATTTGCTCGAACAAATCCAGGCCGCGCTTCCGGAAATCCTGGTGATCGCGCTGGGGACGTTGCGCTCCGAACCGCTGCGCGAAGTGGAGAATTCCGGCGTGTATGCAGCTGAAGATTTGCAAATCGATCGGCGGCGCTTGCAGGCCCTGGTCACCCGCGGGTTCGATCATCTGCGCGTGACGCAGGAGAACCGGGACTTGCGCGAACACGCGATAACGCCATACGCGCAGCCAGAACCCGCGCGCCGCTCGGAATTGTCCCTGGAACGTCGCGAAACCGCGATGCCGCTATTGCGTTTTCCGCGCGTCTTCCGCCGGTTCGACAATGTCGAAGCGCTGCTGGGCAACGTGGTGGAAAGTGTCGCCGACGCCACCGGCATCGGTCGGGTCGGAATTTTTTCCAAGATCAGGCAAAGCGATCGGTACCGGCTGCGCGCCGGGCTTCGCTGCCTTCCGGAAACGTACGACATCGAATACGCCGAACGCGATGCCCTCGTCCGCTGGTTCGAGCTCCATGCCCATCTGATCTCGCGCGCGAACCTGCCGCACGTCGATGCCTCGCAACGAGCCATCATGCGACGCGCGCTCGATACGTTCGCGGCTGAGGCGATCGTTCCGCTTCACGCCGGGGGCCGCATCATTGGCTGGATCTTTTTCGGGCACCGCGTCACGGGCGAGCGGTTTGAATCGAACGATCTCGAAGGATTAATGGGCCTGGCGGAACACGTCTCGACCGTGCTGGAAAACGCGCTCCTGAACGAAGAGGTGAAAGTTCAAAAGACGCTCGCCGAAACGCTGCTGAAATCGATTCCTCCGGGCATCGTCGCCACCGACGAAGAGGCGAACATTCGCTGGTTTAATCCAACTGCGGAGCAAATCCTCGGCGTCGACGCGAGTGACGCGTTAAACCAGCCAGTCGAAGCAGTCGGCGGCAAGCTGGCGGCTTTTCTCCGGGAAACACTCGAGGCTCGTGAAACTCTCCCGCCGCGGCAGTGGATTGATCCGAAAACGCGCCGATCGCTTTCCGTGGAAACGCGGCGATTAATCGACCAGAAAACCTCTCTCGGGGCGGTGGCAGTCGTCCACGACCTCACCGCCGAAGACAATATGCGGCAGAAGCAGGACCTGGTGGACCGGGCGGCGTTCTGGACCGATCTCGCCGCGAGCATGTCGCACGAGATTCGCAATCCGCTCGTCGCCATCAAGACCTTCGCGCAGTTATTGCCGGAACGTTTCGACGACGCGGATTTCCGAAAGGATTTCAACGAGATCGTCGTCCAGGAAATCGACCGGCTCGACAAGATCATCACCCAGATCAACAACTTCGCGCACCCGTCGGAGCTGGTGATGAAACCGGTGGATGTTCGCGCTTCGGTCAAGAAAGCGATCGAACTGGCGAAGGCGCGCGTGACGAAGAATGGCGTCGCCATCGACACGACGTTGCCTAACGACCTGCCTCGAGTGCTTGGTGACGAGGCAGCGCTCGCGGAAGCGTTCGCACACCTTGTCGCGAATGCGGCCGAAGCAACCTCGGGGCAATCTAAACCGCGGATCACGCTCGCCGCCAAATCCATTCGCGAAGGCGACCGGGCCAGCGGCGTTGTCATCACCATCCAGGATAACGGCCGCGGTATTTCGCCGGATCTCCGGGAGAAAATCTTCTCGCCGTTTTGTACCACGAAGGCCCGCGGAATGGGCCTCGGGTTGCCGATCGTAAAACGGACCGTGTTCGATCACAACGGGCGTGTCGATATCGATTCGAATCCGCACGGCACGTCCGTGAGTATCATGCTGCCGGCGACCTCCGTCGCCGAGTAGGCATTTTCGATTTTCGATTTCGGAATTTGGATTTAAGATGCGTCCCCTCTTCGGACGCAAATTAACCTAACCCATTTTAATCGAATGATCGTCACCACCGGACAACTCTACAAAATCGCCTACAAAAAATTCGCGGTTGGCGCCTACAACATCAATAACCTCGAGCAGACCATGGGGCTTTTCCAAGGCAACATGCAGAGCAAGGCGCCGTTCATCATCCAGCTTTCCAAGGGCGCGCGGAATTATACGGATAAGCGCATGCTCGAGGCGATCATCCGGACGGCGGAAGAGATTTTTCCGGACTCGATTTTCGCCGTCCATCTTGATCACGGCGATGAGCAGAGCTGTTATGATTGCATCGACTCGGGGTTCTACAGCTCGGTGATGATTGACGCCAGCCATGAGCCGTTTGCTGAAAATGTAGCCATCACGAAGCGCGTGGTTGAGCGCGCCCACGCGAAGGGCATCAGCGTCGAAGCCGAGCTGGGAATGCTGGGCGGTGTCGAAGAAGACATCAAAGTTGATGAAGGACATGCTTGTCTCACGAATCCAGACGAGGCAGTCGACTTTGTGAAACAAACCGGCTGCGATTCGCTGGCTGCGGCCATCGGCACCAGTCACGGTGCCTATAAGTTTAGAGGCAAACAGGGGCTGCACTTCGACGTTATCAAGGACATCAGCGACAAGATTCCCGGGCTGCCGATCGTCATGCACGGCAGCTCGAGCGTGCCGAAAGAAGAAGTCGAGCGGATCAACGCCGCCGGGGGCAAACTCGACCCGAGCGCCCGCGGCGTGGACGAGAACGAATACCTCCCAGCCGCGAAGCTTGGAGTGACCAAGGTGAATATCGATACCGACGGGCGCCTTGTCTGGACCCGTGTCCATCGCGAGTTCTTCCGCGACAAGCCCGACCAGTTTGATTTCCGCCCGCCGGGCAAAATTTTCATGCAGGCGTATGCCGATTTCATCGCGCACAAGAACGAGAAGCTGGGTTCCGCAGGCCAGCTCGACGCCGTTCGGGCAAGCGCGAAATCCTGAGACGCAGATTGTAGCCGGGATCGACAATCTCGGCCCCGTGATCACGCAGTTCGCCTCGTCGAATGGGCTTAGGGAGGCCCCCGTAAGCGGTTGGCAAGGTTAGTGCTTATCGTGGTTATGGTAATTCTAAACGAGGTCCACTATGAAAATCCTGTCACGCGATGCCGTCGAGTTCCTCCTCATCGATGATGATCCCGCCATCACCAAGTTCCTGGTCACTTATCTGAAACAAAAAGGTCACACTTGCGAATTTTTGACTGAAGGTTTCAAAACCGCCGCCTGGCTCGAATTCCACCGCTGCGACGTTGTCGTCGTCGATCTCAACATGCCGAAGGTGGATGGCATCTCGCTGATCTCATTCATCCGCGAAATGAGCCAGACGCTGCCCATCATCGTCTTTACAGGCGTCGGCTACGACGAAGAGCGGATGCATGCCGCCCTCCGGGCCGGCGCCAACGGTTACGTCAGCAAGAACCTCCCGATCGAACAGCTTTACTGCGTGTTGTCCCGCGTGCTCGCCACCTGCCAGCAACGGGCGCGACGCGAGTCGCTCTCTCGGCCCCAATCGGCTTTGGCTGGCGCTGCCTAACCCGGACGCATCCGGGATTACTTCGGTGCCGCTTCGTCGAGAAGCCAGCGCAACGCTTCCGCTGATATGCATTCCGCGCCGCAGGCGCTCGCCGTCTCCTGTTCCAGGACATCGCTTGTCGCCACAAGTAATTTGAAACGGCCTCCGTACTTGCTGGCCAGCCGTTCGATGATCGAATCGGCGGTCTGACCTGCGCGCGAATAAAAAACCTGGATCTCGCCGGGGTCGGAACTCACGCTGATCGACGACCCCTTGCCATCAAACACGACAGCGACGCGCGTTCCCGTCCAATCCTGATAATCGCGCAGCTTTTTCGCCAACGCGTCCCGAGCAAGCGAGGTCCGGCGCGCATGGAGCTTGCGCAACTCGGGCCAGGCAAAGATCACACTGTGACCATCGACGATGAGATACTCTGCGCGCACTTTGCCTGGGCAGCGCGGTCAGCAAACGGAGGAAGTTCTAGGCCTCGCCGGCCGTCGCCTGCTTCTTCGGTTTCACCTTTGTCGGTTTGGGCATTTCCCTCCGGACGGGCGCGGTCTTCGCCGCCGCTTTCTTTCGTTCCAAGTAAGCTGCGCGCCGGCGCCGCTTTGTTCGCACCCGATGTTGCTGGCCCATAATCGCGTTCTATAGGGCGGATGGCAGAGAGGCGCAACGCGAAATCTCCGCAACAATTGGGTAAATCAGATTGCCATGAGTGCCCCGACCTTTTATACCATGCGATTTCCATCAGCGCGTTTACTCTTCCACGTTTCGTGATCACGTCCCGGCAACTGATTTTCGCTTCGGTTGGATTGTTGTCCCTTTCAGCGGTGTTCGCATTGCTCAATCTGCAAAAGACTCGCGGCTTGCAGACCGAATTTGTGCAGAGCGAAAGCGCGCGCCAGACCGCGGAACAGCAGCACGTCTCCCGCGAGAAACAGTTAAAGGACCGCGAGGCAGCCGTTGCGGCCGCGAACGCGAAGTTCGGCGATACCCAGAGCAAAGTGGCGAACACCGAGGCCGAGCTGGCGAAAGTTCAGGCGGAAAAAAACGAACTGCAGACAAGGCTTCGCGCCAACGAAGCAGAAATTGCAGAATTGCGGAATCGCATTGATAGCGCTGGCGCGAAAAACACACCGGGCTCCCCATCGGTCACGTCGACCGCGGAGCTTCAGGCGCAGTTGGACGACGCAAAGAAGCAGCTCGATGCGGCGGAGCGGGAGAAAATTCTTCTCTCCGACAAGATGAAGGCGACGACGGAGAAATCGACTCAGCTGGAGACGGACCGAAAACACCGACCTCCGCCCGGCCCGAGCAATCCCGGCATTCGCGGCACTGTGCTCGCCGTAAACCAGGCTTACAATTTTGTCGTGCTAAGCCTGGGCGCCCGCCAGGGTGTCGAGGCGAACAGCGAAATGCTGATCCTGCGCGGCGGTTCGTTCATCGGGAAGATCCGCATTTCGTCGGTTGAACCGTCCACCGCCATCGGCGATATCATCACCAGCACGCTGGCCCGCGGGGTCCAGGTGCAACCGGGAGATACTGTGGTTTATGCTGGCAACAATTCGTGACCGCATTCATTTGAAACTCGCGCTGCTCGCGTTGTTTGCGCTCTCTGGCGCTTTGACGTCCTGCGCGACCAAAAAAGACACCGCGTTCCTCAGCGACCCGAACGCGAAAAACGAGACGGCCCTGCCGTGGAACGAGCAGCAAAAGTGGGAACGTGAAGGCCAGGGTGCGGCGATAAATCAGCAGCGCCGTTAAATCCAGAATCCGGCTGGGATCACGGCATTCTTCGGCACGACTACAATGCCGTCGCGGATGAAATAATTTCCACCGTCGAAATCGGCCGGTTTTCCCTCAGGCGTAATCACAACGCCGTCCGCGATCCGCGCGTTTTTGTCGATGATCGCGCGATCGATCACGCAGTTACGTCCGATCCCGATTGGGGGCTGACGGTGGCGGTCCGGTGTCGGATCGGTTTCATAATAATCGGCCCCCATTACGATGCTGTTCCGAATCGTGGCGCCGCTTTCGATGGTGCTGCGGACGCCGATCACCGACCGCTCGATGTGGGCGTCGGAAATGATGCAGCCGTCCGCGATGATGGCCTGCCGCAAGGTCGCGCCGTTCACCTTGCTCCCCGGGAGAAAACGCGGATGCGTGTAGATCGGCGACGCCGCCTCGAAGAAACTGTATTGCGGCACGAGATCGGTCAGATCGAGGTTCGCTTCGTAAAAAGCGCGAATCGTCCCGATGTCTTCCCAGTAGCCGTTAAAAATGTAGCCGCTCACCTGCCGGTGTTCGATCGAGTCGGGGATCACGTGTTTACCGAAGTCCGCCAGGCTGTTGCTCAGGCATTCCACGAGCATGTTGCGATTGAAAACGTAAATGCCCATTGAGGCCTGGTATAGTTCCGCGTCCGCCGCTTCGTTGATCGACGCCAGCAGTTCCGGCCCCATCCTGAACTCATGCAGGACTGCTTCGTCCTTCGGTTTCTCAACGAACTTCGTCACCCGGCGATGCGCATCGCTTTGCATGATGCCGAACTCCGAAACCTGGCCGCGCTCGACCGGTTTGGTGGCGAGGGTGATGTCCGCGCCGGAGCGAATGTGTTGATGAAGGAGCGCCCGAAAATCCATCCGGTAAAGCTGGTCGCCGCTCAGGATGAGGTAATAATCGAACGGCCGCTCGAGGAAGTAGCGCATGTTCTGCCGGACGGCATCGGCGGTGCCTTGATACCACTGCGAACCTTCGGGAGTTTGTTGCGCCGCGAGAATGTCCACGAAACTGCGCGAGAAATTGTCGAACTTGTAGCTCGCCTGGATGTGGCGATGCAGCGACATGCTGTTGAACTGCGTCAGGACGTAAATCGAGCGCAGGCCGGAGTTCAGGCAATTGCTGATCGGAATATCGACCAACCGATATTTTCCTCCGAGCGGCACCGCGGGTTTCGCCCGATCTTTCGTGAGCGGAAACAAACGCGTTCCCGCTCCGCCGCCCATAATCACGGCGAGGGTGCGTTCCGTCGTGCCCGGAGGGAGCGCAGGCGTGTAAGTCGCCGTCGGAGCTGAGCGGCTTTTCGTAGTCACGGTTTTCAATTAGCGCAAAATGCAGCGGCGGCCAACCCTGTTGCGTCCGCTGACGCTTAATGTCACGATCTTCTCTATGTGTGGCATTGTCGGTTACGTCGGACGTTCTGAGGCGGCCCCTATCCTTCTGGATGGATTGCGCCGGCTGGAATATCGCGGCTACGACTCGGCCGGCGTCGCGATCGTTGACGGCGACAAGGTCGAGACCCGGAAATGCGCCGGACGCATCGCCGAGCTTGGCAAATTAATGGCCGAACGCCCGCCGACCGGGACCTTTGGCATTAGTCACACCCGCTGGGCCACGCACGGGAAACCGACTGATCAAAACGCCCATCCGCATTTCGACGCAAGCGGGCGCCTGGCCCTGGTCCACAACGGCGTCATCGAGAATTTCCAGGCTCTCAAGGATCAATTGATCCGGGACGGGGACACGAAATTCGTTTCGGAGACTGACACCGAGGTGCTCGCGCACTTGATTGGAAAGATTTACGACCAATCGATGTCGACCGAGCCTGGTTCGAACGGCAAGAAGGCAACTTTGCCGAACAAGAAAGGCAAGCTCGTCGAAGCGGTCCGGACTGCGCTTCGACAGGTCATCGGCACTTACGGCATCGCGCTCGTTCATCGCGATATTCCGGATTTCATTGTTGGCGCGCGCCGCGGAAGTCCGCTCGTCCTTGGTGTAGGCAAGGATGAGAATTTCCTGGCGAGTGATGTCAGCGCGATTGTCGCCTACACGCGCGACGCGGTTTACCTGAACGACTTCGACGTCGTCGCCGTCGAGCGGGACAAGTTTGAGATCAGCTCCGTCGCGGGCGAAGGCGGCAATTACCAGCTCAGCAAAGTCGAGTTCACCGACGCCGACATCAAGAAGGGCGATTACCCGCATTACATGCTCAAGGAGATCTTTGAGCAGCCCGGCTCTGTCCGCGACGCGATGCGCGGCCGGCTTTCCCACGAAGAATGCACCGCGAAGCTCGGTGGATTGAACATGACGCCGGCGCAGTTGCGCGACGTGGGCCGCGTGGTCCTGACCGGCTGCGGCACCGCGCTTCACGCCGCCATGGTGGGCGAGTACTTAATCGAGCAGCTCGCGCAGATTCCAACTGAAGTCGAGCACGCAAGTGAGTTTCGCCATCGCAATACGCCGATGACGCGGGACACGCTCGTTTTCGCCATCAGCCAGAGTGGCGAGACCGCGGACACGCTCGGCGCCCTGCGCGAGAGCCGGCGGAAAGGCTATCGCACCCTCGGTATTTGCAACAACGTTGCCAGCACGATCGCGCGCGAGAGCGACGGCGGGGTTTATATGCACGCCGGTCCCGAGATCGGTGTCGCCGCGACGAAATCGTTTACGTCGCAGGTCACGATCCTGACGGCCATTGGTCTGCTCCTCGGCCGGATGCGCCATCTCTCGACGTCGGAAGGAACGCGGATCATCGAAGCGCTCGAGGAGTTGCCGGAAAAGATCGAAGAGGCGCTGAAACTCAGCGATCAGATGAAAGCGATCGCAAAGAAGTACGCCCACGTGAGCGGGATCCTCTTTTTCGGACGCCAGTTCAACTACCCGATTGCGGTCGAAGCGGCCTTGAAGTTGAAGGAAGTTACCTACCTTTTTGCCGAAGGTCATCCGAGCGCGGAATTAAAGCATGGCATTATTGCGCTCGTGAGGCCGGACCTCCCTTCGATCTTCATCGCGCCGGACGACGCCGTCTTTTCCAAAAACCTGAATAACATCGAACAAGTCCGGGCGCGGAAAGGCCCGGTCATCGCCGTTACGTCCGGGGCCTGCGCCAAACACCTCGAGAACATCGCCGACGATATTATCGTCGTCCCGAAGGTGCCCGATTTCGTCAGCCCGATCCTCTGCGTTATTCCACTTCAGCTTCTCGCCTACCACCTAGCCGTCGAGCTCGGCCGCGACGTCGATAAGCCGCGCAATCTCGCGAAAAGCGTCACGGTCGAGTAGGCTTCGCTGCGGGAAGAATCGTGGCGCGGGAAACGCGGTCGCGGCCCAGATATTTTTTCGCGAGCGCGCTGAGCTCAGCGGTCGTGATCGCGCCAATCTCCGGGAGACGCGTCCGCGGCCAATCGAGCGCCTCGGGTTTCTCCTGGGCGAGAGTTAGGACGAAAAGCCAGTAACCGTTGCTTCGGAGCGAGTCCTTGATGGCGGTGAGCATCGGCTGACGGGCGCGGTTAAGTTGATCCTCGGTCACTCCTTTTTGGGCGAGCTCATCTGCGAGGTCAACCGCGAGCTCAGATACTTTTGTGGCCGATTGAGGATCCACGTCGATGTTCGCGACGATGTAGCCGTACCCGGGGAACGTATCGCTGGCGAAATTTTCGACACGCGGGCTGTAGGTAACGCCAAGTTCCTCGCGCAATTTTGCGCGGAGCCGGTCGTTCAAGATGTGCTCGAGCACATTGAGCCGCCGGGTTCTATGTTCATCGAGGGCATCCTCGGTCGGCCAATAGAGTAGAACCGCCCCTTTCGGGATCTCGGATTCGATGACGTAGTTCTTCGTGAAAGGTTGAGCGGGAAACTTTACCTTCTTCAATTCGGTCAGCGCCGGCTTCGCTTCGCGCGACGGCAGCGCCCCAATGGTCTTGGCGGCGGCGGCGATCGAAGCTTCGATGTCGAGATCGCCGACGAGCGCCACTTCGAGGGGCCCGTGCGCGAGTTGCGGGGTCAGCCAGGCCTTCAACTCGTCGAAGTTGCGAGTCATCATGACTTCCTCAGCGGGCCAGCCAAATCGAGGATCGCCATCGGCTAAAAGATTGGCGATCTCGGTCGTGAGGGGACCGGCAACGGAATGCTTGAAGCTGAGATATCGTTGATTCAGCTCTTGCCGCGCCGCGCGCAAGGCTTCAGGACGGTAACCGGCGTCGGTGAGCTGGGCCGCCAGGAGCTGCAACTCAAGCAGGAGATCGTCAGGCGTCGTCCCGCCGTCGAATCGAAACGCGTCCGGTGCGGGGCCGAAATGCCAGCCGACATTTTTTCCTGCGAACAGATCACGAAGATCGTCGGCAGCATGTTTGCCGAGGCCGCCCCGGGTGAACGTGCCCAAGGCCAGCGCGCCGAGCCCGCGTTGGCCGACGGGCTCAGTCATTCCACCATTGCCGACGCGCGCGCTTGTACGAATGCGGCCCGCTTCGAAATCGGTTTTCTTCAGGTTGAGCCGAACGCCGTTCTTAAACGTCACAAGTTCAACGTCGAGATCGGCGACGTGTTCTCGTTTCGCGATTTCGCCTGGGGCGCCGAAGTCGGTGTAACCCCAGGCGCTGTTCCGATCTGCATCCGGCGGAGTAATCGCAACGGCGTGCGCTTCGTTATAAATGGCGGCTATGGCAGTGGGAGCGTCGCCAAAAATTTTCGCGTCGCCAGTTACCATGACGAACCGGCCCGAGGGAGGGAAAGCATCCTTGAGCGCAGCGAGACAATCGCTGGGCGTGATCTTGTCCAGCGCCGGCTTGAAAAGCGCGAGATCGTCTGCCGGTGTCGTGAACACTTCGCCCATCATAAGATGATGCACGATTTCATCGGCGAGGCGGTTCGAGTGTCTGGTGCGCGCACTCTTCGCCGCCTGATCGAGGTGATTCGCAAGGCTGGCAATCGCTTCGGTCAACTCCCCTGGCGTGAAACCGTGCTCGATCGCACGGCGGAATTCCTGTTCGCCGAGAGCCAGCGCGGGCCTTAACGAATCGGCTCTACAGGAGATGTCGACACTGGCCGTGCGCAAAAAATTGAACTCCTCCAACACGATCGCATGCGCGGAGATAATCGGGGAGCGCTCCTTCTTCACCAGGATGGAGAAACGGCGATTAAGCATCGCGAGCGCAAGCATTCGCGGAAGCTGTTTGATTCTCCGCGCCGCCGTGTCGGGCTCGCGCGTGTAGGAAGTAATATTTGTGAGAGATATCTGCGTATTGGGCGCCTCCGGTTCGGGATGGAAGAAGGCGCGGATACCGTCAAAACTGGCCGGCTCGCCTAACGAGGGCTCCGGCTGCGCCGGACCGCGTGCCTTCAAATCCGCGAACTGAGTCGCGATCATTTTTTCGACGGCGCCGGCCTCGGGGAAATCGCCCACCACAACTAAGACCATTTTTTCGGGCCGGTACCAGGTGTTCCAGAAATCGGCGAAGCGTTCGCGCTTGGCGCTGGTGATCACGTCCGTCAACCCAATCGGCAGGCGGTGCGGAAGAAGGGTTGTTCCGAGCATGGCGTCGAATCGCGCCACAAAAGTCCGGTAGCCGATGGAATCGCGGGCACGTTTCTCAGAGAGAATGACACCGCGCTCCCGGTTTATTTCGTCGTCTGTCAGGAGCAAGCCGTCCGCGTCATCCCTGAAAACCCGCAGCCCTTCCGCCAGGGTGGCGTCATCCGAATGCGCGAGGTCGAGGAGGTAAAGAGTGTGATCGAAATTGGTATTTGCATTGGCATCGGCGCCAAGTTTCATCCCCATCCGCTCGAAGAATTCCACGAGCGTCCCCGGTGGATAATGCGTGCTCCCGTTGAATGCCATGTGCTCGAGAAAATGGGCGAGCCCGCGTTGATCTTCCTTTTCCTGGAGCGAGCCCGCGAGAACCAGAAGCCGCAATGAGGCGCGGCCCGTCGGCTCATGATTAGGAAGGACGACATAGCGAAGGCCGTTTGCCAACGTCCCGAAATGGACAGAGTGATCCGCCTTGAGATCACTGGCTTCCTGTGGAAAGGGCAGGCCCTTGTCGGTTGACGGACCACTGTCCGCAGCCAAGGCCGTAATACCCAACCCGAGAAAGAAAAGGAGGGAACGAAGACCCGGCATGATCTTCAGTCTACCAAGCACGACGATCGCGAACAAGCGTGGTTCGATTCAGCCGCTTCGCCTGCGCCAAACACCTCGAGAACATCGCCGACGATATTATCGTCGTCTCGAAGGTCCCCGATTTCGTCAGCCCGATCCTCTGCGTTATCCCACTTCAGCTTCTCGCCTATCACCTCGCCGTCGAGCTCGGCCGCGACGTCGATAAGCCGCGCAATCTCGCGAAAAGCGTTACGGTTGAGTGACCCACCAACGTGGGCGGGCCTTTGTGCGCCGGCTAATCCGCGTAATAAGAGTCACGCGATTCTGAAAGCTTAACGCATTTCGCTGGACCGCCTGGTTGAACGTCATTCGTGGACACCGGGGAGTCCCATGCGCGCGAGCTGCTGTGCGGCGAGCGCCTTCAAAGTCGCTTTGAGCAAGTCGAACGTCCAGGATACTCCGGCCTTCAGAATCTTCTCTTTGGCGTCGTGCCAGACGGTTTCACTGCGTGCCGCATCAAGAAAATCGTGGCCAGCCCAGGTAAGACTTCGAATGACGAATCGATTCGGGTGGCCATGCTGGTCTTTGCCGACGAAAGCTTCGATGAGCCCGGCATCTCTGAGAAGTGCTACGTGATAGGCGGCAATCTCGCGATCGCAACCTTCGACTGCATGTGCGTCACGACTACTCTCAGCCGTAAGCAGCGCCTGTCGGACTAGTTCCATGTCGCGTTTCATTGCGCGCTTTGGGGTCTAACGAGATACATCGTCAGCGACTCCGAAAGCTTCAGAGTTCGCTGCCTGGTTAGACGACTGGGCGTGTTATACAGGATAATGGACCTTGGAGTGACCCTTGCCGGGGAGGTTTGCACACGCGGAGCGGCAGGTTGTGACTGGCTTTGGATCAGGTCTTCGTCGACCACCTCTGACCTCAAAAGGCTCCAAGCTCCAACTCGTCTCCAAGAGATTACTGTCCGCGACATCGGTTTTCTTCAACGGTCGCAACACAAGTGTCCGAGCGACGGGATCGCACGACTCGACCAAAACCTCGTCGTCGGCGACGTGAAAATGGTCGTGAAGGAGCATGATGCCAAAGCGATTGAGCGCATGATGTCGGGCGAGAACGTCACGAATATCGGTGAGACACTGATCGTCGGCCGTCGAGAGTGGAGCTACGTCATCTACATGAGGAATGGCTATTTGATTTCGCATAAGGTGTTCTAGCCGATCTTGTGTCGACGATGCAAGGGCGCATGCGAAGAGTCATCTAACGAGAATAAGATCAGCGACGGCTGGCGGGAGCGAGCTTTCTTCCTGATAACAAATGACTCATCACGATTAACTGGGCTTCGCATCATGATGCTGGTAAGCTGGGTTAATACACAGCTGAAAATTGTAGCTTGCCGTAAAGCCGCCTAACAGCTCGCGAATTTTCGGCGTGACAGGCGCCCCGTTTGCTAACAAGATCGGCACCGGTGGAGAACGATTTCTTTTCCGACCAGCAAAAACAGCAGCTCCTCCACGACCTCGGCGGGTGGTGGAACCAGGCGAATCATTGGGATCATTTCAACACCTGCTGGGATCTTGGATTCAAGATCGGATTGCTGGTGCTGGCCGTTGTTTCCGTCATTGCCGCCTCGACCATTGCCATCAAATACAAGGAGCACCCCTCACCTCCCTGGCTGTCGATCTTCAATGCTTGCGCCGCAGCAATGGTGACGGCGTTGTCGGGCTTCGCCTTTACTCAGATCAACTTTGGGGCGCGGGCGTTAACTTATGAGATCAAGCGCAACGAATACGGCGCCATCATCGATGAGCTGACCTATTTTAACCCGAAGAAGAGCGACGTGTTCGCCAAGCTGCGGACAATCCATTCCTGGAGCGACAGTAATTCCGCGCCGGCTGGCGGACTGCCCAAAACCGGGCCGGCCCTCCCACCGCCCAGCGGCACCCCTCCACCACCTGTGGCCGCGCCTGCGCCGACAACGCCGGCGGCGACGCCAGCCGTCAGTCCCTCCGTCTAACGAGAATAAGATCAGCGACGGCTGGTGGGAGCGAGCTCTGACACGATTAACCGATAACTAATAACAATTATCTCGCGCATGCGCGCGTCACCCAGCCTACTCGAGAACGCTTTCGGAGTTCGCTGCATCGCGTGGTTAGGCGCATTCAAGTGAGTCTTCACGAAACTTGTTAGGTCCGCGCTGGACACTACTTTATTCGACGCGGACGCATACGTTTTTCCTGGGCGCGCGCCTTATCTACTTCGATGCGCGCTACATCGTCAGCGGTGTTTATCGATTCGAGGTGATCCCACCGACTTCGGATATCCTCAACGAGTTCGTCTAAACTAGGAAAGAGGAAGAACCAGTTTATACCGAAAGCGTCGAGAATCGAGCGAAAGCGTTCCTTCAAATGTGCAGGGACTATGTACTTAACTTGGATATCCCTTTCAATTGGTCGCGTCGGATACTGCTGGATTGTGAAAAAGCCCGACTGATTGACATAGCGTTGGTGACGATGGACCGGGTAAACCGCGTACACGCCCTTCACGTTGTACGGGCTTATCTGTGATGGACGATTGGTCTTGCCGGCTCCAACCATTAGGTTGCTTCCTGTGTGGTACAGCCGACGGAACCACCCACAGTATATCGCTCCATCAACCTTATCGTCCTGAGACACGGCGAAGAAAAGTGCAACGAGCGGGTTGGCCGTCCAGTCCAGAAGTCGCGTTGGGAGCCCGTGATGCTGCGCTAGGAACAGCCACTCCCAGTCGTCAGTTGGAGCATCCGAAACTAGCGGTTTGGCGCGCCGTCTAAACTCATCGACACAGCTCCACTCGTAACCGCGGAGCTGATCGTCGTCATATTGAGTCATCCGGCCAAGTGTGGGGACCAATCGATACGCCTCGCGCGAGACACCGCGATAGGTGCGTTCATCCTCCACGAACGGCTGCGCAAGGTCTTCAACGAAGTCCTCAAAGGAGTTAATTCGCTCGACACGCATGTTACAAATGGCGACAGCGATTGATTCCATCGAGGAGCGTGTCCATGCGCCTAACGAGAATAAGATCAGCGACGGCTGGCGAAAGAGCGCGTCGCTGCAGGTTGAGGGTGAATTTCATAGAAGTGAAGAGCCGAGGCTGCCAGCCGTTCGCTGCATCGCTGGTTAGATGTTTGGCGTGGCTGCAACCCGAGATCCTCATGGTAACGGCTCATCTGGAATCCAGCCCATCGCGCACACTGCGTCCTCATGAGCTGCACCGACGTCAAGCTCACCAGAAATAGCTCCCTTATCGGAGCGATCCTTGAGCGAGCGAAGACAACCGGAAACGTACTGACGATGCTCAGTTGGACAACGCTGCTCCACCTCTTCGAGCAGCAAGTCACAAAGCCAGAATATCGCACGACATGCGGCCTTTCGCTGCTCGACGTTCCATCCGGGCCAGCTTTCGCATACGCCTCGAACTAGCGACAGCTTATCGGAGAACTCGGTCATACACTTGGGGCTTCAACGTCTAACGAGAATAAGATCAGCGACGGCTGGCGGGGTGATGCGTGGCTGCCGATTCATCCTTCATAATTCGTCCCTCATCCTTTGCCCAGCCCAGTCTGCTCGCAAACGCTCCCGCTCGCGAATCCTTTCGGAGTTCGCTCCATCGCATGGTTAGGCCTCGGCGCCATGTCAGTGGTTTGGAGTAGGAGGACGCACCTTGGCAGCTTCTCCGTTGAATACCTCTTGATTGCGCCAATAGCAGTTGTCACCGATCACAACCACGTTCTGTTTGCCGTGCTTGTTCACAAGGACCGTTCCACCAGCCGACAAGTCGTAAATGGTCGATTCAGCACTGGCCCAGCGTGGCTTACTAAAGTCGGCGGCGTGATAGCTCCTTCCGAGGAAGCGCCGAGCGAGACGCGCCGTATCAGCCTTGCTGAGACGGCGCTCACACCAAACCGCGACCGCACAGACGCGTCCGTCAAGCGACGAAGTTTCGAGCGCTGACACGCGAGCCGCCACTAACGCGGACTCGTGGCTTCGAAGCGGCTTCCATCGGAATGTAGAAGTTCTGACGAGCTGTTCCTGGAAAGAAGGTGTTCCAAAGTCGACGCGGAAGTCGTGCGGCGCTGAACCAAGAGAGGCCGCGGCAACGGATGACGCCCCGGACACGATGACGCCTAGAATAGAGATTAAGATGTTTCTGCTCATGGGGCGTACGCTAAAGGCCTAACGAGAATTAGACGAAAAAGTTTCATCTAACTCGGAATTGGGGTAACGGGCGAAGTTCATCCGGGGTTCCGAGCGGCACTCTGCCTTGCGCGACGCCAATACGCAATTCTCAAACCGTGAGCGTCTGATGCGGCTCATCGGACGCGCTACGTGTTTACCCCCATTGCGCCGGGGACAATTGCGGTTACAAGAAGGCCACCTTCATGAACCCCAGAACTCGGCGACCGCGCGGCGGATTGTCGGAACGCGTCATCAACTCCGTCCCTCTTTCGGCCCTTTCTCCGCTGTTCCCCCGTCAGGCGGATGTCCTGGGATGGATCGCCGCCGGCAAACGCAATGGCGAAATCGCGACGATTCTTGCGATCAGCGAGCGCACGGTCGAAAAGCATGTCGAAAAAATCTTCCAGGCGCTCAATGTGGAGACCCGCTCCGCGGCCGCCTCCTGGTGGCACGAGCAACGGCTCAAGATCGAGCGCGCTCGCGTGAGAAACGGGCGCTGAGCCTTCATTCCCCACCGCTCGTGGCGGCCTGAAGGCCGCTACGTATTTCCTCCCATTGCGGCATCCCCGCCGTCCCGACACAATTCCGCCCGCTCGTGAATATTTCCCCTGATCCTGTTCAATCCCCGGCCCCGTTTTCCGACGTTCTCACAGCGCGAATGGCAACGTTGGACCCGTGTGTCGCGAACTTCCCAGCGCGCGCAGCGGTGTTGGACGCGCACGGGTCGGCCTTGCCGCGGCACGTGGCGATGCCGGCCGGTGAGCGCCACGTTCATCGCCGCACCCGCGTCCACCTTCGCCACGCACGCGTCCAGCTTTGCGGCGTCCGCCGATCGCCATGGACGCGCACGGGCCCGACTTCGCAGCGCACACGTCCGGCATCGCGACGCACGCATCCCTCATTCCGGCGCGCGCGGGGAACATCCGCCGGCCTCCAATTTTTTCCGACACGGCACATTTCAACCTCAAAACACTCGAATCACTAAAACCTATGCCCAAATCCAGTTCCATTAACCCCGCCGACGAAGCCTTCGGCGCCCAGCTCCAGACGTTCAAAAATGCTATCCCGGCTTACTCCGCGACGCTCGGTCTGGCTCCAGCCGCCGTAACAGCCCAGGCGGCCGATGCCGATTACTTCAGTTACACGATCCAATGCCAGCAGGTCATGCTGGGCGGCTCCCGCCAATGGACCGCCTGGAAAGACCTCGCCCGTTACGGCGGCGACTTGCCGCCCAGTGGCGCGCCGGTTGCGCCCGTCTTTCCGGCCGCGGTGCCGCCCGTCGCGCCCGGAATCGAGCCGCGGTTCCGCACGCTCGTGAAACAGATCAAAGCCAACTCGGCCTACAACGCAGCCATGGGGTTGGCGCTCGGCATCGAAGGCGCGCAGCAAACCGGCCCCGATCTCGCGACGATTCAGCCCGACATCGGCGCCATCATCAACGGCACCAACGTCGATATTTCTTGGAACTGGGGCGGCTTCTCCAATTTCCTCGATCAGCTCGAGCTCGAAGTCGACCGCGGCTCGGGCTTCGGCCTGTTAGCCATCGACACCACCCCCGGTTACACCGACACCCAGTCCTTGCCCGCCTCGCCCGCGAAATGGACCTACCGCGCCATCTATCGCGTCGGCGATTCCCGCGTCGGTCAATGGAGTAAGCCAGTCAGCGTGACGGTGGGCGGATAATTCTCGAGCTTCCGTTTGTAGCGCCGGACCGCTGGCTAGATCGGTTGGCTCGGTGCATAGGGGAGAAGTTTCGCAAAGAACTCGTTCAATAGACGGTTGCAAAGCGAGAAAATTGCCGGCGCGTTATCGACCGCGAGGGTGAGTAAGATGCTAACGATGGCACCGGCAAAAATGTTCTTCCAATCTAGCTTTGTGGCTGTCTCCGCTTTCTGTTGCAGATAGATAAAGGTTTGGTGCACTTGGATAGCAGGAGCGCGATCAACGGCGTTCGTATCTAGGATGAACGCCTCGATTTCCTGAAGACGATCGCAAAGCGCGCGGACCTCCTCGGTGGTGAATCGCTCTTCGCTGGCATAGCTGCTGGGGATCGTGGCAAGCGGGGCATCGTGAGGCAACTGGCTCCAAAAATCCGGTTCGTGAATTTCGTAACGAACAACCTCCAACCAATCGTTAAACGCCCCGATAAGGCCGTCCCAGGCTTTGGCGCGAACCCCGTGGCCGACGTTGATATGCGGTTCAACGGAGGCGAAGAATGTACCTTCGTCGTTGCGCTCAAATGTAAAGCTAAACTCGCGTCCTTGGTGAACGGTAATCAAAGCCTCCGCCTGCTCCGGCCGGTTGCCAGATACCGCTTGATAGTAGTGCTCTTCGTAAACGGTGACGAATTTGCTGACATGGGTCGTCCACGAGAAGCGTTGTGGATCTAAACCCTTGCGCTCTATCGCGGTGAACACCTCGTTCCGCTCTTTTTTCGTGAGTTTCAGCATACGCGTCCGGATGCGCCTACCGAGAATAAGACCATCGACGGCTACGGAGAACGAGCGTCAACAGAAGTGGAAGCATTTTACTGATGGAAAATGCGGTCACAGAGCGGGTAGCCGTTTCCGCATCACCTGGCTAGGCGTTGCGGTCGTTGTCTTGGAGGCGCCCACATCCATTACATCAAGCCGACCCTTTCAGCATGCTCGCGGAAAGAAATCTTGGGAAGTTTCACGAGTAATTCCGTCGCGAGTTTCTGCACGTCGGCTCTTTCTCGCGCGTCTAGCTTGCTTAGACGCTTATCCAGAATATCTCTGCCGCCTGGGCAATCGTTTGCAGCGGCAACGGTCAGCCAAGCGCAAGCCTTCACGTCATCTTTGGGGACGATTTTGTCGGTACAATAGAAGATGCCGAGCTGGCCCTGCGCGTTGGCGAGTCCTTGTTCGGCAGCCCGCTGCAACCATTTGAGGGCGGTCGTGAATTCTCCTCTCCCCATATATAGCTTTGAGAGAGTGTCCGACGCAAAGGCTGCTCCCTGCTCGGCGGCTTGTTGTATCAATGCGAAACCTTTGACCTCATTCCTGGGAACGCGCTTTCCCTCCTCATACAATAGGCCAAGTGTGAACTGTGACTCGACATCTCCCTGAGCGGCATAGCACTCAAGTCGCTGAAGTTTCGTCATTGGCGGTGGGTTACGTCGGAAGGGCCGCATGGTCTGAGCGGTGAAAAGTCTCCGCATTCATGGGAAGCGCGTAGTATCGTCTACCTCGGAATTGGGGTAAGGGGCGAAATTCATCCGGGGCTCCGAGCGACACTTTGCCCGGCGCAACGCCGATACGCAATCCTCAAGACTCACTAGCGTCAACGAAGACTGGTACACATCCAGCTATTTGAGGAGGAACGAATTTCAGATTGTTCTGGGGGGAACAGATCCCGGTGGCACGTTCGCGCGTTGCCGGGATCATTTTTTTTAAGCAGTCGTCCGGCAGGTGTAGAGGCGGCTGTCGCGAGCCGCAGTTCTTGAGGATTCGGCGGGTGGTACGCCCGCCGCTACACTTTTCGGACGCGTCCATCACAATTGAGCGACGCTCTTTGACAAGCGGGCACTCGCTTTGCGAAGCTGGTCGTTCCGCGACGTTGCGCCATGGCGAGCACGAAAGTTTTGATCATCGACGACGAGCAGGACGTTATCGACCTGCTGAGCTTTCATCTGCGCAAGGCGGGTTACGTGCTCAGCACGGCGACCGACGGCGCGACTGGATTGCGTTTGTCGCGGGAAGAATTGCCCGCGCTCATCATTCTCGATTTGATGTTGCCGAAAATGCCGGGGTTGGAAATTTGCAAGGTTCTGAAGACCGACGCGGCAACGCGGCACATTCCGGTGCTGATGTTGACGGCCAAAGCCGAGGAAATTGATCGCATCGTTGGCTTGGAATTTGGGGCGGACGATTACGTGACGAAGCCGTTTAGCCCGCGTGAGCTCATCTTGCGGGTCAGCGCCATTTTGCGCCGCGGGAAAGGCGAAGCCGCTGACGAAAAAAAATTGTCGATCGGACCAATCACGCTCGATCCGGCGCGGCACCATGTCGAAGTCGCGGGCAAACCGCTCCGATTGACGAGCGTCGAATTCAAACTGCTCAACATGCTGATGCGACGCCAGGGCCGCGTCCAGGAGCGGGATCGGTTGCTCAACGAAGTCTGGGGTTACGAAAGCGTGATCGACACGCGCACCGTCGACACCCACGTGCGGCGACTCCGAAAGAAATTAGGCAAGGCCGCGAACGCCATCGAGACCGTCCGCGGTTTCGGTTACCGGATTCGGGAACGCTGAGCGCTGATGGGCTGGCTCGCTTTTTTTGCGCTCGCCGCGGTCGTGCTGATCGCGGCAGTCGCGTTCTGGCGAAAATGGATTTCGCCGTGGAAAGATGCGCGCGAATTGGCGGACGCGGTCGTTGAGCAACGTCCGCCACGAAAATTCCTCATCAGCGGAAATCCAGAAGCGCATCGGGTCGGACTTGCGCTGGAAAAATTGATGGATCGCCGGCGAGAGCTGGAAACGCGTGTCCGCGAAAGCGAATCGAGTGTGCAGACCGTCCTCAGCGCGATGCTCGACGGTTTGGCTGTCATCGATGATCGGCGAAGCGTTCGCCTGATGAACCGCCAGTTCCGCGACATGTTTGGTCTCGATGGGAACGTCGCGGGTGGAACGCTGCTCGAGCTCGTCCACAATGCCGCGATCGATCGCCTGGCCGGCGAAGCGATCCGTCAGCAACAGCCCCAGCGCGAATCCATCGAATTATCACGCGGCGGAACTGAGCCGCGCGAGATGGAAGTGAGCGCGGTCCCGCTCGGAGAAAATTCCGCGGAAATGAAGGGCGCCGTGATTCTCTTCCGCGACATTTCTCATTTCCGGAAAGTGGAAAAAATGCGGCGCGATTTCGTGGCAAATGTTTCGCACGAATTGCGGACGCCTCTTTCGATTTTTCGTGGTTATTTGGAAACGCTCCTCGACGATCCGCACCAGCCGCCTGGGGAATTGCTCCGCATTCTCGAGATCATGGAACGGCATTCCGATCGGTTGAACGCGCTCGTCGAAGACGTGCTCAGCCTGGCCCGGCTCGAATCGCCCGGGATGGAACTGAACTTGTCCGAGATCAAGTTGCCCGAGTTTCTCCACGGCATCATGCGCGATTGGGAGAAACGCTTTGCCGCGAAGCAACTCAAATCGCATCTGAATTTTCCCGGAACCTTACCGCGTCTCCGCGCCGACGAGACGCGCTTGCAAGAGCTGATCTATAACCTGCTCGATAACGCCGTAAAGTATTCGAACCCCCGCGGCACGGTTTTTCTGCGCGCGGAATCCGACGGCGATTCCGTGCGAATCAACGTCGCCGATCAAGGCGCTGGCATTCCGCCCGACGATTTGCCGCGAATCTACGAGCGCTTTTATCGCGCCGATAAATCCCGCAGCAGCGAGCATAGCGGCACCGGCCTCGGGTTATCGATCGTGAAACACATCGCGCAACTCCATGGCGGCTCGGTTGAGGCGAAAAGCGAATTGGGAAAAGGCACAACGATTACTGTGTCATTACCAGTAAGCGCGCAATGCTGATCTGGGGAGCGCACGCGCCTCGCGTGCTGGCGATGGCGCCTCGCCATCGCGAACTTTTTCGGAAGAAGTTTCGGCGAGGCGCCGAAACCAGCACGCGAGGGCGGGTGCGCTCCCCTGTCACACAAACGTAACACTAAAGCCGTTGCCGGAGCGCTGACCCATCCGCGAAACTTGGCGTCGCATGGAAGACGTCGCCGACTCCCGCATCCTGATCCCGAGCCGCACGAAATCGCGCCGCGCCCAAAATACAATTGAGCGGGTCATCAAGGCGTTCTTTGGCGGGAACGCACTCGTCGCTGTCATTGTGCTCGCGCTGATCACCATCTTTCTTTTCCGTGAAGGCTTCGGGTTCTTCGGACAAAACCTCGCGAACCTGCGGCTCTACCGCCAGGCGGGCCTCGAATACGTTGACATTATCCGCGCCGAGCAATCGGACCACGAAGCGCTCTCGCGAAAGTTAAGCGAGATCCGGTTGCGGCAATTCCGCGCCATGGAAACGCGTCACGTTCCGCCGAACGAAATTAATGCCGCTCTCGCTCCCTTCGATCAATTTGCGACGAACTTCAGCGACGCCGCGGAAAACCTGCGCGGCCTCGTTTCCGATCTCACCGATCAGGCGAGCGCGTTGAAGGAACAGCTCGCCGCTGGCGATTTCTCGACACGCGATACTGCGCTGAGTTCCTTGCGCGACAAGGGCGCCGCCTTCGAAACGATCAGCGCCAATCTGACGACAAATCTCTATGCGCTTCTCGCCGCCGCGCCGGTGCTCGCCGACGCTCCAGAACAGAAAAGCTTCGACCAATGGAAAAGCGCCGCGCGCGATTATCTCGCCCGGCTGCCGGTCGCTTCGAAGCGCCTTCGCGAGTGGTCGCCCGACACGCCGATTCCCTGGTACCGGTCGATCAGCTCGTTCCTGTTCGGTCGCGAATGGGTGACAGCGAGTTTCTGGCAGGATTGGTACGGAATTGTTCCACTGCTGGTCGGCTCGGTTCTCGTCTCCGCCGTAGCTCTCGTCATTGCAGTCCCGTTCGGAGTCGCGTCAGCAATCTACGTCAGCGAAGTCGCTGCGACGGCCGAGCGCCGCCTCATCAAGCCGTACATCGAATTCATCTCGGCCATTCCCTCCGTCGTGCTCGGATTTTTCGGCATCGCCGTCGTCGGACAGGCAATCCGCGCCGCGTCGCAATCGCCGCTCTTGAAATGGGTCTCGTTTTTTCCGATTAGCGAGCGGCTGAACATTTTCACTGCAGGTTGCCTCCTCGCGCTCATGGCCGTGCCGACAATTTTCACCCTGGCCGAAGACGCGCTTCGCAACGTGCCGCGCGGCTTCAAGGAAGCTTCCTACGCCCTGGGCGCGAACCGGCTTCAGACGATTGGGCGCGTCATCGTTCCCGCATCGCTCTCCGGAATCGTCTCCGCGATCCTGCTCGGCCTCGGTCGCGTCATCGGCGAAACGATGGTCGTTCTGCTCTGCGCCGGAAATCGGATTGCGATTCCGGATTTCACCCAGGGTCTCGGCGCAATCTTCCAGCCAGTCCACACAATGACTGGCATCATCGCGCAGGAAATGGGCGAAGTGGTCCGCGGCAGCACGCATTACCGCGCTCTCTTCATGGTGGGACTGGTGCTGTTCACGATCACGCTTGGCATCAATTGGCTGGCGCAACGGTTCGTGGCCCGATTTCGGATGAGCATTGGGTAAAATGACGAATGCTCGAATGACGAATGACGAAGGAATGACGAAGCCCGAAGGAGGAGACGCCTCTTCTTCGTCATTCGTCATTCGTCATTCGTCATTCCGCCCCGGCCATTCGTCATTGCGGCGGCGGGGACGCGTGCTGGAGCGGACCACGTTTTGGCTCTTTCGACTCGCCACCTATTTCGTGCTCATCGCCGCTGCCATCATCTTTCTCGACATCGGCATCAAAGGCGGGCGCACCGTTTTCACGAGCAAGCCGCCGTTCATTAACCTGCCGTTTCTGACCGAACCGCCGCAGACGCTTTACGTCTTCGAGTTCGAAGGAAAAAAGATGGCGCTGGGCGATCGCGAATTTCGCCAATGGAAAACAGCGCATCCGGGCATCGAACCGGACGCTTCAAGCGTGGCTTATTCCGCCGGCGGCATCTGGCCCTGCATTGTGGGGACGGCGCTGCTGGTGATTGGCTCGATGGTGCTCGCGCTCGTCATAGGGATCAGCAGTGCGATTTATCTGAGCGAATACAGCCGGAACGGTCCGCTGATTCGTCTCGTTCGCGTTGCCATCCTGAATCTGGCGGGCGTTCCGTCGATTGTGTTCGGGCTTTTCGGTTTTGGCCTGTTCGTGATCTTCTTCGGCTGGAACGTCTCGCTCATCGCGGGCTGGTTCACGCTCGGGCTTATGGTTCTGCCGGCGATCATCACCGCGAGTGAAGAATCGCTCCGGGCCGTGCCGCAGGGATTGCGCGAAGGCTCGCTCGCTCTCGGCGCGAGCAAGTGGCAGACGATTCGCAAAAATGTTCTGCCCTACGCGATGCCGGGAATTCTTACGTCGTCGATTCTTGGGATTGCCCGCGTCGCCGGTGAAACGGCGCCGATCATGTTCACGGCGGCTTACGCGATGAAGGACGAAATGCCGTGGCAGGTCGCGAAGTTCACCGATTTCGTTTTCCAAGGTGTGATGGCGCTGCCCTACCACATTTATGTCGTCAGCTCGAAAATCCCGCAGAACGAATACACCGAGCGCGTCCAATACGGGGCCGCGTTTGTCTTCCTTTTCCTTGTCATGCTCATCGCGTTAACCTCGATTGTGTTGCGCGAGCGCAGCCGGAGTCGTCTATCATGGTAAGTCTCCTCGAAATGCCCGAAACCGCTTCACCACTCACAATGAACGAGCCGGCGTCTTCGCCGGGCGCGCCGGCCGATCACGCCTCGATCGAGATCGCCAATCTGGATTTCGCCTACGGCAATCACGAGGTCCTGCACAACATCAACCTGAACATTCCGCCGCGAGCGGTAACGGCTTTTATCGGGCCATCCGGCTGTGGAAAAACCACGCTGCTTCGTTGCCTGAATCGCATGAACGACCTCATCGATGGCGCCCGCATTACTCGCGGCGCGATTCGGATCGAAGGCGTCGACATCAATGAGCCGGGCGTGGACGTGGTCGATCTCCGGCGGCGCGTCGGCATGGTTTTCCAGAAATCGAACCCGTTCCCGAAATCGATTTACGACAACGTCGCGTACGGTTTGCGGATCGCCGGAGTGACCAGGCGGTCGTTGATCGACGAAGCCGTTGAGAAAAGCCTGCGCTCGGCGGCACTCTGGGACGAAGTGAAAGATCGCTTGCACGTGAGCGGCTATGGACTTTCCGGTGGTCAACAGCAGCGGCTCTGCATCGCGCGAGCGCTCGCGGTCGAGCCGGAGATCGTGCTGATGGATGAGCCGTGTTCCGCCCTCGACCCGATCGCGACCGCGAAAGTCGAAGAGCTGATCCGGCAACTCAAAACCCAATACACGATCGTGATCGTGACTCACAACATGCAGCAGGCGGGCCGCTGCTCGGATCGGACCGCGTTCTTCTATCTCGGCAATCTCATCGAAGTGGATGACACCACAAAAATCTTCTCCAACCCCGCCCAGCGCCAAACCGAGGAATACATCACCGGCCGCTTCGGCTAAACCTGTCGCGGCGCTCTATGAGCGTCGACCGCTATGAAATACACGACGAAACTGCGACGGTCATAGACCGCCGCTACAAAAAAAATGACAGAACCGAGACATATCCTGGCGACGTTCGACGACGCGCTCGCTTCGTTGCGCAACAACGTCCTCATGATGTCGAGCCTGACCGAGCGGAGTCTAGACCGCGCGATCACGGGATTGCTTCAGCGCGACGATGAGGCGTGCGCCATCGCCATTGCCGACGACGAGGAAATCGACCAGCTCGAAAAGCAGGTTGATCACGACGGGATCGATCTGCTCCTTCGTTTCCAGCCGGTCGCGTCCGATCTGCGCCGCGTGGTTTCCGCGATGAAACTTTCCTCGAATCTCGAACGCATGGCCGATCAGGCGACCAACATCGCGCGGCGTGCGCGAAAGTTGAATCAACATCCGGCGTTGCCCGAAGTGGAGTTGATCCGGCCGATGTATGCCCACGCGATGGCGATGTTCAAGGACGCGATCGACGCCTACGTGCGCAGCGACGTGGAACAGGCGCGCTCGGTGGTGCCGCGTGATGAAGCGCTGGATGAGATGAATCGAATGGCCGGGCGCCGATTGACCGAACGGATGGCGGAAGATCCCAAGCAACTCCGCGGTTACCTCAACCTGATTTTCGTTTCGCGTTGCCTCGAGCGGGTCGGCGATCACGCGACGAACATGGCCGAGGACGCGGTTTACGCCGTGGCCGCCGAAGATATTCGCCATCAGCATTTGGCTGCGGCAAGTTAAGACGTGCCACAAAGCCAGGGACAAGCCGCCAAAGAATCCATCGTCCCCTTCAGCGCCAATTCCGAGCCACAACGCTTTTCGGACCCGCGTAACTTCATCAATCGCGAGCTGAGCTGGCTCGAGTTCAACCGGCGCGTCCTCGAGGAAGCGGAAGATCCCACGCAGCCACTGATCGAGCGGGTAAAATTCCTCACCATCTTCAGCTCGAACCTCGACGAATTTTTCGAGATTCGCGTCGCCGGCATCAAGCAACAGATCGCGAGCGAAACGAGCGAAGTCGGGCCGGACGGAATGAGCCCGACCCAAATATTCGAAAGCATCGAACGGATCGTGCGCGAGCTGGTGGCGAAGCAGTACGCGCTCTGGAACAACGAGCTGGTTCCGGCCCTGGCAAAAAACGGAATCCGCATCCAGGAGGTGTCGCAGCTAAACGCGAAACGCGCCGCCTGGGCCGAAAAATATTTTCGGGACGAAGTTTTTCCAATGCTGACGCCACTGGCGGTGGACGCCAGTCATCCGTTTCCGCAGCTCCTCAATAAGAGCCACAACCTGTTTGTCCGGGCAAAGACGAGGCGCGGCGGCGATCCGCTCCACGCGATCGTCCAGGTTCCGCGGGTCGTGCCGCGTCTGACCCCGTTGCCGCGGGCAAAGGACGAGCCGTGGACCTACATCTATCTGGCCTCGCTCATCAAACATCACATCGCGGAATTATTTCCGGGATTGATTCTCGACGGCGTTCACGCCTTTCGCGTTACGCGGAACAGCGACCTCTACATCGAGGAGGAAGAAGCCGACAACCTTCTCCGCACCATCGAACAGGAATTGCGCCGTTCCAGCCGTGGCAATGCCGTCCGCCTTGAGGTCGAAGCCGATTGTCCGCGCGATTTCCGGGAATTGCTTCTCGAATTTTTCGATCTGTCGGAAGTGGACGTTTACAAAGCGAATGGGCCGCTCTCGATGACGCACCTGGCGCCGCTTGTCGTGAACGATGCGTTCGCGAATCTGAAAGACCGTCCGTTCCAACCGGCGCGCGATCCAGCTCTTCCGAAAGAAGCGAATGTTTTCGAAGTATTGCGTCAGCAGGACATCCTGGTCCATCATCCCTATGAAGGTTTTGATCCGATCGTCGAGCTGATCGAGACCGCGGCGCGCGATCCGCAGGTCCTCGCAATCAAGATGACGCTTTATCGCACGAGCGGTTACTCGCCGATTGTCGAGGCGCTGGTGGAGGCGGCCAACGCCGGCAAACAAGTGACCGCCATCGTGGAGCTGCGGGCGCGCTTCGATGAAGCGGTCAATATCCGGTGGGCTCGCAGTCTCGAAGAAGCCGGCGCCCACGTCATCTACGGCGTCGTCGGGTTGAAGACCCATTGCAAGGCGCTCCTCATCGTCCGGCGCGATAGCGATCGTTTGCGGAATTATGTCCACCTCGGCACCGGTAATTATCATCCGCGAACCGCGCGCACCTATACCGACTTCAGTCTCCTGACGAGCGATCCGGAGTTGACGGAGGAAGTCGGCATCGTTTTCAATACGCTCACCGGACTCGCCGATTATCCCGGGCTGAAGAAGTTGATGGTCGCGCCGTTCGACCTGAAGCAGCGGCTCCTCGGTTTGATCGATCGCGAGATCGCAAACGCCCGGGCGGGCAAACCGGCCCGGATCATCGCGAAGATGAATTCGCTCGTCGATCGCGAGATCATCGAAAAGCTTTACGAAGCTTCCTGCGCCGAAGTGACGATCGATCTCATCGTGCGCGGGATTTGTTGTTTGCGGCCTAAGATTCCAAAAATGAGCGAATACATTCGCGTCATCAGCATCGTCGGCCGGTTTCTCGAGCACAGCCGCGTTTACTGTTTCGAGAATGCCGGGCAGCCGGAAGTGTTTCTTTCCAGCGCCGATTGGATGCCGCGAAATTTCCTCCGCCGGATTGAGATCGCGTTCCCCATTAAGGCTCCGCCGTTGCGCGATCGGATCATCCACGAAATTCTGCCGAATTTTTTGCTCGATCGCGTGAAGGCGCGCGAGCTCCAGCCCGATGGAACCTATCGGCGGTTGAAGCCGGAGGGACAGGAGCCCCGCGCCCAGGCTCAATGGCATTTCCGGGAGCGTTCGCGTGAGCAATCTAAAAAACAGTCGCAGGCAAAAAAACAGTCTGCGATCCGGCTGACCCCGATCACGGAAGCGAAGTTAGAAAGATGAAGAAGAAGCGCGTCCTGGTCATCGACGTCGGCGGCTCGCACGTGAAGCTGCTGATTTCGCGAAACGGGAAACGCAAGAAGTTCGACTCCGGCAAAGATCTGGCGCCGCGCCAAATGGTAGCGGCGACGAAGAAGGAACTCGGCGATTGGAAATTCGACGCGATCGCGATCGGTTTCCCAGCGCCCATTTATCGAGGCAGGATCATGCAGGACCCGAAAAATCTTGGGAAAGGCTGGGTTGGTTTCAATTTCCGAAAAGCGTTCGGCAAACCGGTGCGCGTGATGAACGACGCGGCCATGCAGGCGCTTGGAAGTTATCACGGCGGACGCATGCTCTTCCTTGGGCTCGGGACAGGGCTCGGCTCGGCCCTGTTGTGGGATCGCACTGTGCTCTCCCTCGAGCTCGGCGACTTGCCCTACCTCGACGACCTGAGCGTCGAAGATTGGGTGGGTGACGCCGGGCTGAAGAAATTCGGCGAGAAACGGTGGCAGACGGAAGTGAAGCGCGTCGTTACGGAGCTGAAGAAATCGTTCATCGCCGATTACGTCGTGCTCGGGGGCGGCAACGCAAAGTGCCTCAGCCGTCTCCCGCGCGGCGTCGCGCTTGGTCACAACCGCAACGCGTTTACCGGCGGCGCCCGCCTGTGGCAGAGCGGCGCGCGCGGCAAACCGACCTGGAACATAATCTAAAAGCCATGCTGATCTATTTCCTTCGCCACGGAGAAGCCGATTGGCCCGATTGGAAAAAACCGGATGACGAACGGCCGCTGACCCAGAAGGGAAAAAAGGAAATGCACGAGGTCGGCGCGTTTCTCGCCAATTTAAGCGTGAAGCCGGACGTTGTCCTGACCAGCCCGTTGCCGCGTGCGTCCCAAACGGCGGAAATCGCGGCGCACTACATCGACGCGAAATGTGTCGAGGACGAATCGCTCGCACCGGGATTTGGGCGCTCGGATCTGAAGAAGCTGCTGGAAAAGCGCAGTTACGGAACGCTGATGGTGGTCGGCCACGAACCGGACTTCAGCAAAACAGTCTGCAAGTTGACCGGCGGTCGAATCAAATTGTCGAAGGCGGGAATCGCGCTCGTCGAACTCGATCCTGGTTCGATCAGCGGAAAATTGCTCTGGCTCTTTCCGCCAAAAATCGCGAAGCACTAACGCCGGCGCTCGATGCTGGCGAGATTGTCGGCCAGGATCAGGTCGATTAACTCGGCCACGCCGTCGCCGCGCGCACCGTTCGTCACGAAGTCCGCGCGCTCTTTCAGCATCGGCAACGCGTTCGCCACGGCGACGCCGACCCCGCAGCATTCGAGAAACGCATGATCGTTCTCCGCGTCGCCAACCCCGATTACTTCGTCGGCGGAAATGCCGGCTTTTTTCAGGAGCGCCTTCAGGCCGGTCGCTTTGTTAACGCCCGAGGGCAAAACCATCACCGAGCCTTTGTTGAAGATGACCTGCAACTCCAAGCCGAGCCGTTTGATCTCTTCGAGCACCAGGATTTCGTTCGGCTCGACCGTGGCGATGACGGCCTGGCCAACCGAGAGCCAATTCAGTTGGAACCGGCGCAACGATTCGACGAGCGCCGCCGAAGCCGGTTCGCAGAGAAGCTCCGTCGTGTCGTCGGCCGGGCGATGGAGCAGCGCGCCGTTCTCAGCGACGACCCATTCGAAACGATCGAGAATCGGGCAGACCTGCTTCAGCTCCGGCAGCTCGCGCCCGGTGACCATAAACAGATGACGACCACTCGCGCGAAATCGCTCGACGGCCGCAGCCGTTGCCGGCGTCACGACGCCATCGTGAGCGAGAGTGCCGTCGTAATCGCAAGCCAGGGCGCGATATTTCACCTTCCGTCAACTCAACGCGCCCGCACGCTTTCCGTTCGGCGCAAAACACCGGACCCGGCTTGTTTCCCATTCGGAGAAATATTGTGCGATTCGACGGGCAAACTGGCGTGGCCGCTCCGCATAAAACCGTTCCCCCAGCGCGATCGCGGTCGATCTTAATTCATCCGTCCTCACGGCGATGAGCGCGCTCAGAATTCGGTCGCCCTGTTTCTCCCCTCGGAAAGACCAAAGCCGCTGCGTGACAAAGGCCAGATCGTGGAGCTGTCCGAGACATTCCCCGATGGTCTTCAGTTCGTCGTTGAGTTCCTCGAAAATTGCCGGCGCGAGCGGCCGCAAAACTCGGATCTGGTACGACAACTCTTTCGCGCACTTCCGAAACGCGTGCAGATTTTTCATCGTCATTTTCTCGATGGCCGTGTCCAGGACCTTGCGGCCGCGCTTGTAGGTTCGCTGCACATTTCGCCGCACTCGTTTGCAGCCAAGCTTCCCCCACGGCCAGTCGCGCATTTGCTCGAGCGTCTCGCCCAAACGCGCCTCGGCTTCCTGTGGCCATTCCGAAAACGCGGCCAGAAAACTGTCCAGCTCGAACGCGAGAAGCTCCTCCGTCTCTTCAAAACTGCGTTTCTTCCCGCGCAGGAACCCACGAAGCTGGCGAACGGTTTCGAGCCGCACCTCGGCGTCACGGACATCGGAAATCATTTCGCCGACTCGGGCGAGACATTCGTCTGCCCGCTTCCAGGATTTTCGCTTCACCTCGCCGCGAACCAGCCGCAGGGCGGCTCGCGTTTTCTTCAGGTGCTTCCGCGTTTCGTGGACCGGCGAATCTTTCCCGTTCTGTTTCGTCTTACTGGCGCAGATCGCGTTCTCGATTTGGCGACGAATGATCCGGCGAAGACCGTCGCCAATCGTTTCATCGGGTTTTAGTTCGTAACTCATGGGAGCACCGATATTCAATCATGCGCGAGGGCGACGTTGCTGTACTTCGGTTTGCCGGTCACATCGCGGCCCAGCCAATCGGGCCGCTGGAATTCCGCGGCGCTTTTCTGATCGTCGAATTCTACTTCGGCAACGACCAAGCCGTCGTGCCGGCCACGATAGACATCGATCTCGATCGTATGCTTTTTCCACGGAACGTCGTAGCGCACCTTCGTTAAACGCCGGCCGGCCGTGGCGGGCCAGAGTGCCTTGAACTGTCCGAGGCTCAGGCGAATCTCGCGCTCCTCGCGCTCGCCTCGCGTCCCTTCCTTGTAGGTAAGAGAAAGGACCGAACCCTTCTTGCGCAATCGCACCTGGAGGCCGCCGCGTCCCACCGCGAGATAACCCTGCTCGATTGTATCGTGCGGATACTTTTTTAGATCCGGCGGAAACCGTTTCAAAAGAAACTTCCGCTCGATCTCACGGAGGGACGGATCTTTGCCTGCGCTAGTATTTGCTCGCACTTTGGTGAACGGGAAAAACATGTCTGGCTCTCTTTTGTTTCCGTTCGCTCCGCGCAACCGTCAAAACCTTTCGTGTGACATTTCCGGGGCCGGATTTTCCTGGCGCCACGATTTCACACGATTGTCACTTGGGCCGGTCGATGAGGTTGCGAAGTTAAACGCAAACCAAACTCTCATGAAAAAAACAATCGTCGCTTTCGCATCAGCCGCACTTCTCATTTCCTCGGCCACGACAAAGGCAGACCGCCTCGTCATTAAAGGCTCCGACACGCTTGGAGCGAAGTTGGTTCCGCAGTTGGCCGAGCAATTCAAGTCGCAACATCCCGATGCCACCTTCGACATCGCCGCGGAAGGATCGACCACCGGGTTCGCGGCGTTGATCGACAGCACGGCGCAAATCGGCATGGGCAGCCGCCCGGCGAAACCGGAAGAGATCGCAGCAGCGAAAGCAAAAGGAGTGACTTTGAAAGAAACGACCGTCGCTTATGACGGCATGGCGGTGATCGTCAATGAGGCGAACCCGGTCAAGAACCTGACGAAGAAGCAGGTCGAACAAATCTTTACCGGCGAAGTGAGCGATTGGAGCGCCGTCGGCGGATCGGGCGGCGCGATTTCGATCTACACGCGCAACACTTCGTCCGGCACCTACTCGGAGTTCAAGGAAATGGCGATGAAGAAGCGAGACTACGCCGCGTCGTCGCAGAAAATGGCCGGCAACGAACAGATCGCGGCCGAAGTGGGTAAGAACCAGAATGGGATTGGCTACGTCGGCCTCGCTTACACGAAAGCGAAAGGTGTGAAGGTTGTTTCGATCGACGGGGCGTCGCCTTCTGTTGAAAGTGTGCAGAAGAAACAATACCCCTACTCTCGCTCTACGTTTTACTACACGAACGGCGATCCAAGCGGCCTCGTGAAAGACTTCGTCGATTTCACGCTGAGCGATGCCGGCCAGAAGATCGTGGCCAACGTCGGTTTCGTCCCGGTCAAGTGATGGCCGGCGAAATGGCTGAAGTCTGGCTCAATAGGCGATTGCCGTCACGATGGCCGTAATGAGCGTCCAGCCATGGAGAATGAAGTGTTCGAGGTTCGGGACGATCCGACCGGACCGTCTCGGAAGAAATGTGGTGGTCCGTGCGTGCAGGCGATCATAAACGGCGCGCCAGTGATCGAGCGTATCTCCTTTCTCGAAGTCCGAAGTCGAGAGAGCAAGCGCGCGATTATAGACCTGGCGCCAGGGTCTTCGCGGGATTGTGAAATAAGGAATCCACCAAATGACGATTTCGACGGCGAACAGGACGAAATAGTAAATCACAGCAAGCGTCATCAGCCCGCGCAGGTGAAAAATGAAAGCGATCGGTCCGAGCGACATGAGGAGGGCGTTACTTCCGGCCTCAACCAATTTCTCCTGCCGCGTGTAATAGCGCGAGCCGTTGAACGGAAAGAAATCGACGAGCATTGTGACTTGATGATACGCCAGCAGCACGAGCTGACAGACTATCGCTGCTCTCATCGGCAGTGAATGTCCCAAATCGCCGCCGTGAAGGCCACACCGGATCGTTCTTCCTCGGATGTTACGACGCTCGCCGCGATTGGCGTGCTTTCCCATATCGTCGCTGATGTCATCCATGAAGTGATCGGTCATGCCGGCACAGCGCTGGTCTCCGGCGGCAGGATAATCTTGCTGACTTCGGTCTTTTTTCGCAGCGATCCGGGTTCGCGTTTCGTGGATGCGGCCGGGCCGACGGCAAATCTGATTCCCGGATTTCTCTTTCTCGGTCTTTCCAAACGCACTCAGACCGGCGCCATCGGTTTCTTTTTCCTTCTCGCGGCCGCTTTCAACTTGTTTTGGTGCGCCGGTTATTTCCTGTTTTCCGCCGGGGTTAATCAGGGTGATTGGGCACTTGTTATTCGCGGCTGGCCGCTGCCGTTGCTCTGGCGAACGATCCTGTTCGGGCTCGGTCCCGCTCTCTACGCATTTGCGATTCGGCAAACCCTCTCGAGCATGGCGCGCTTGAGCGATCAACCAGGCACGCTCGAAAATTCGAGACGCGTTCTGTTCGTTCCCTATTTCGCGGCCGGCGTTGCGGCCATCGTCGCGGCACTTTTCTCTCGCGTTGATAGTGCTAACGCTTTCGGCGGAGCAATCCGGGAAGCATTCCTTACCAACGCAGTCCTTCTCATCATGCCCCACTGGATGGCGAGAAGATCGAACAACGGCCCAGTCATTCATCGCGATCCACGCTGGATTTTCGCCGGCTTGATCGCGTTTGTAATCTTTGTGCTGACGATGGGCCGCGGCGTTGTCGGCTAATCCGCGCGCGCCAGGAGACTCGGTTCTTCGGGTGGAAGAAATGTGGCCAGCGGTTTGTCCGAAATACGGACGTGATCGCCGATGTGGACCAGACTATAGAACGCGATCACGTCTTTCGAGCGCATGCGGATACAGCCGTAGCTGGCACGCCGGCCGATAAGCCGTTCTTCGGCCGTGCCGTGGATGTAGATGCAACGATCACGGGTGTGCGCGGTCGTTCCATCCATGCCACGCAACCAGATCACACGCGACACGATCGCGTCACGGCCAGGCGCATTTGCATTTACTACTTCGCCGGTGGCGTTCCGATTCTTGATCACCGAGCCGGCCGGCAAACCGTCGCCGATCTTCGCGCTCACGAACGTCTGGCCGAGCGGCGTACGATAACTACCGATCTCGTCGCCGGTTCCAAACTTCGAGGTCGACACCGGAAATCGTTTCACGACCTTCCCCCACGCAATCAGCGCCAGTTCCTGGTCGGGCACGCTGACGACGATCTTCGGCGGACGACCGGCGTAAGAATCAGCAGTGACGGCTGCCGCGATGACGGCTGCCGCGATGACGGCCGCGATTAAAAACAATCGCGACCTCATCATCGCGCGCTCTTCCGGGGCATGAGCAGCCGTACGTCTTCAATCAACGAGTCGATCTTGCGCAAATCTTTCCGGCGGCCTTTCTCGGGCTTCAGCTTGCGCTTTCGCACGTGGATCATCAGGTCGCGGATCTCAGTCAGCCGCTCGCGCGGCAATTCTTCCACCGGCTTGAGCGAGCCCAGCGCCGCGCGACTTTCCGCCAGCTCGACCTCGAGCCGCAACGCATACGCGCGGACGGTTGCGCGCAAGTCGCGTCGCAATTTATCCAGCTCGTGCTCGAGAACGTGGAGCGGCCAAGTCTCTACGCCATTTGATCGCGACCGTTTTTCTCGCTTCATATAAATCATGGCGCCGCCTCAACCGCCTCCGGTTCGTTCGCCGTCAATGCGTGCGGACAAAAACTGAGGAGCTCCATCTCACCGTCGAAATTTTCGACGAGCGCCGAACAACTCTCCACCCAGTCGCCGCAGTTGTAATAAGTGACCGCGCCGATCTGACGGATGCCCGCGTTGTGAATGTGCCCGCAGAGCACCGCCTCAACGCCGTACTGCTGCGCATAACGCACGATCGCGGCCTCGAATTCGCCGATGAAATTCACCGCGTCCTTGACCCGTTTCTTCGCATAAGCGCTGAGCGACCAGTAACCGAGCCCGAACCGGCGCCGGAAGAAATTGATCAGCGGATTGAGCCCGAGCAAAAACTGGTAGCCAAGGTCGCCGGCGAAGGCGAGCCAGCGCGCATTCTGCACCACGGTATCCAGCTCGTGACCGTGAATGACCAGAATGCGGCGGCCATCTGCGGTCGTGTGGATCGCCTGTTTCTCGATCGCGACGTGGCCGTAATAGCCGCAGAAACCGCCGATGAACTCGTCGTGGTTTCCTGGGATGTAAACGATGCGCGTTCCTTTGCGGGCTTTGCGCAGAAGTTTCTGAATGACGTCGTTATGCTGTTGCGGCCAATAAATGCCGCGCCGCATCTGCCAGCCATCGATGAGATCGCCGACGATGTAGAGCGTCTCCAATTCGTAATCGCGCAGGAATTGGAGCAGCGCCTCGGCGTTGCTTGTTCGCGTGCCCAGATGCACATCGGAAATCCATGCCGTGCGGAGACGACGCGGAATCGGTACGCGAACGACCCGCAGATTTCGGAACCGCGACGATGGCTCGACCGTCTCCATTACCCTGCAAAATTAGCAGGGCCGAACTCAAGCCGACAAAATGAGTTTTGTTACGATTGTGTGGCAGAATCCGCTCCCCCAAAAAAATCTACAATTCTGCTTGCGAGGTTAGCGCCTTGAGTTTATATATTTAACCAGATGGTTAAATATTCGTGTGCCACGTTGAATCGGACTTTCGCTGCTTTGGCCGATCCTACCCGTCGTCACATCCTCGCTCATCTCGCCCGCGGCAATCGTCGCGTCACCCACCTCGCCCGCCCGCACGACATGTCGTTGCCGGCGGTCTCGAAACATCTGCGCGTTCTGGAAAGGGCCGGACTCCTCCGCCGACGCCGTTACGGACGTGTTCATGAAATGGAATTGAACGCGAAGCCGCTCAAACAAGCCGCCCAGTGGGTCGAAGACTATCGAAAATTTTGGGAAGGATCGCTCGATCGCCTGGCTGAATATTTGGAACAGACCAGGCAACCTAAACGAAACAAAATATGACAACAAAAACCGATTCAGAAGAATTTCGAAGTCGGTTGGACCGCAATCCTCGGTATGGAACTCAAACAATTCGTTGAATCAACAAAGAAGGAATAATCATGACCACAAAGGTACCAGAGAAAACATCACTCGAGATCAAACGATTCATTAACGCTCCCCGCGATCGCGTTTACCAAGCGTGGACCGATCCGGCACAGCTCAAGGAATGGTGGGGACCCGAAGGTGTGCGCACGCGCAACTTCACGGCGGACGCGCGGGTTGGCGGAAAATATCGCTGGGACCTGTTTAATCAGGACGGTGAGGAGATGAGCGTGTTCGGCGAATACCTCGAACTGACGCCTGGCCGAAGAATCGCCTTCACCTGGAAATGGGACGATGATGAAAACTGGAAAACTCACGACAGCGTCGTCACAATCGAATTGTCGGATTGCGATGGCGGAACTGAAGTTCGTTTAGTCCACGAAAAATTACCGAGCGAAGCATCGCGCGACCGTCATAACGAAGGCTGGAACAGCGTGCTCGATCGTTTGGAAAAGTTTTTCAACAAGGAATTGCCAGGCGTGCCGTAATCCCGCAGACGCGGGACGAAGGCGGGTCGATCTAAATGGAAAGAGAAAAAATGAGCACAGAAGAAGTAGCGAAGAAAGTAGTCGAGTTCGTTAGGAAACAAGCCTGGTACGAAGCGCTGGACGCGCTTTACGACAAAGACGTTGTCAGCGTGGAAGCGTTCAGCGCAGGTGGCGGTCCGACTGAGACACGGGGAAAAGACGGCGTGCGTGGGAAAATCGATTGGTGGGTCAACGCGATGGATGTGCATACCTTCAAAGCGAGCGAACCATTTGTTGGCCACAACCGCTTCGTTGTGCAATACGACGCCGACGTGACCGACAAGAAATCGAAAGAGCGGCGAAAGCTATCCGAGGTGGGCGTTTACACGGTGAAGAACGGTAAGATTGTTCGGGAAGAATTCCTGCCGCGGATCAGCTAAGTCCCGGACGGGATCGACGCCGCCCGAAGACTCCGCGGGATTGTGTGGCCCGCCTACGCTGCCGATTTGCGCAAGACGGCGAGCAGGCGTCGCAATTCGTGAAAATCGAACGGCTTCGTTAGATAATGATCGAACCCGGCCTTCTGCCCGAGTCGGTAGTCCGCCACCGATTCGCGCCCGGTCAACGCAATCGCTTTCAGTTTCGGCTGAAGCCTCTTTGCTTTAGTAACCAGATCGAGCCCGTCACCATCCGGCAAACCCAGGTCGCTCAGGAGCACATTCACCCGCATGTTCTCCAGAAGCTGCAACGCATCCGTCACTCCACTCGCCGTGATCACCTCATAATCCGCGCGCCCCAGGAGCGTTGAAAGCACTCGACGCGTATCCTGATGATCTTCAACGATAAGGATGTTCATGCTTTGATCGGCGAGTTCCGGGCGCTCTTTCTCAGAAACGGATTGAGCCGATGCCGTGGATGCTTCTGCCGATCCTATTGGGCCGCACTCTGCGATCCTGAACAGCAGCCCGCTTCCCGAACGCATCGACATCCAATGACGCCGAGCGCTGCACCGAGCACGGGCGCGGCAAGATAGATCCAGAGACTGCCGAGCTGGCCTGAAACAATCGCCGGTCCGAGTGACCGAGCGGGATTCATGGAAGCGCCGCAGATTGGGCCTGCGAACATGGCTTCGAGGGCAATCACGGAGCCGATTCCAATCCCTGCCGTGATGCCCTTTTCTCTCGCGCCTGTGGAGACGCCGAGAATCACGAACATCAACAAGGCAGTCAGGAGAAACTCAAAAACGAACGATTGAAAAACCGGGCCGGAGGGCTGCGTCGCGCCGAGCAAGCGACTCTCCGGAAAAAGAAGGCGCATCACGCCGCTCCCAGCGAGCGCTCCTGCGCATTGGCTGGCAATATATGGCAGCACGTCGCGCCCCCGCAATCTGCGCGATATCCAGAACCCAATCGTAACCGCCGGGTTAATGTGCGCGCCGGAGATGTCGCCCAGCGTGTAAATCATCACCAGCACGATCAAACCAAAGGTCAACGCGATACCGACGTGAGTAATCGCACCGCCGCTCACTTCGTTGACCACGATCGCGCCCGTCCCGGCAAACACGAGCGCGAACGTGCCGATAAATTCAGCCGCGTATTTCTTCACACCATTGCTCGATCCGGGCTCGGATATCGTCGCGAATCTTCCTGACCTGTTGGAGGCGTTCCACTTCGGTCTCCTCAACCCGTGAAGGATCGGGAAACGGCCAGCTCAACCGCGTCGTCACGCCGGGAAAGATCGGACACCCTTTCTCTTCCGATTCGGCGCAAACCGCGATGACGTAATGAAACAACTTCCCGGATTTCCAGACATCGAACACGGCCTGCGTTTTCTTTTGCGAAAGATCGATGCCGACTTCGCGCATCACTTCTGCCACGAGCCGATTGATCGTGCCAGGCTCCAGGCCCGCACTCTCCGCCGCGAACCGGTCGCCGCAGAGATGGTTCAGCCACGCTTCCGCCATCTGGCTGCGGGCGCTGTTATGAACGCAGATGAACAAGACGTTTTGCTTTGCCATATCGTCTTCGGTCGCGAGCGGATTTGTGAAATGCAGTCCTCGGCTCGCAACAATCTTTCTGGATCGTTGCCAGCTTTTTGAGATCGCGCGCGAAAATCTTGTCCGATTGCACGCAATCCTGCAGGCACTTCAGGTTCGTCTCCAATTCCGCGGCGCGTTTCTTCGGCAAAGAATAGACCATCCAGTTCTGGTCCCGCTCCACCTCCACCATTCCGCGTTCGCGAAGATAAGCGAGGTGCTTGGAAATTTTTACCTGTGGCTCGCCCAGGATCGTCTGGAAATGGCAGACGCACAGGGGCGACTTCGCCAGCAGATGGAGAATCCGCAGCCGCGTCCGGTCGCAGAAGCACTGATAGATTTGAACCAGATCCATCGCCGTCAGCAGCAGGCGGCCTCTGTCTCGCAACAGGTTTCCGTGCTTCCCGTCTTCCGGCGCTCTTGGGCGAGACACTGCGTCTGCCGTTTGCCCAGAATCACGTCGAGCTGCTCACCTGATCGTTTCACTTCCGTGATCGGATACTGCGCTACGACGTAGCAATCGTACTCCACTTCGACCTCCAATTGATCGTGCGGCAATACCCGTTCTCCGAGCCGGAGGATCTTCGCGAAACGATCCGACCTTAGCCGATGCTCGACATCGCGCCCGACGTGCGTCTGAAGCAAAACCGTTTCCGTCTTGCCGAGGACCCCGCCGCAATCGATGAACTTCTTCGCGACGTGCCCAACTTCAGTCACGTGCGCATGCGCCGGGATGTAGTCCCCGTCCGGCAAAACAAAACGCGGGAAGCTGTCAGGATACTTTTCGAGGAGCGCGCGAAGATCAGAGAGTTTCATGCCGCTCTATATTCCTATTTAGGAATATAGTCAACAAAGTGTTTGCGGACGCCGCAGCGCGGCGTCCCTACCAAAGACTTCTGCTTACGGAATGGGGACGAAACCGACCTGGGCGACGATCTTTTGGCCAGCGCTACCGATCGTGAAGTCGAGGAATTGTTTGGCGAGACCGGCTGGTTCGCCGTTGGTGTAGTAGAAGGTGGGCCGCGCATAGGGATAGATCTTGGCGTGGACGGTTTGGTTCGAGGGCAGGACGCCGTCGATGGGCATCACTTTGATGCCACCCGCTTTCGTGTAAGCGAGACCGACGTAACCGACGCCGTTCGGATTTTTCCCAACCTCAGCGGCGATCTGTTCGTTACCGGCCATCTTCTGAGAGCCGCCGGCGTAATCGCGTTTCTTCATCGCGAGCTCCTTGAAATCGGAATACGTGCCGGAGGAGGTGTTGCGGGTGTAGATCGAAATCTTTCCGCCCGATCCGCCGACCGCGCTCCAATCGGTCACTTCGCCGGTGAAGATTTGTTCGACCTGCTTTTTCGTGAGGCCCTTCACCGAGTTTGCCGAATTCACAATAACGGCGATGCCGTCATACGCGACGATGGTCGGTTTCATGTTCACGCCCTTGGCCGAAGCCGCGCTCATCTCGGCCGGCTTCGCGCGCCGGCTCGACATGCCGATCTGCGCGGTGCCGTCGATGATGGCGGCAATACCGGTGGTGGAACCTTCCGCCGCGATGTCGAAGGTGGTCCCGGGATGCTGCGCTTTGAATTGCTCCGCGAGCTGCGGCACGAGTTTCGCCCCGAGCGTGTCGGAGCCTTTGATGACGAGTTTTTCGGCGCGCGTTTCCGCAGTGACGAAAACGAGCGCGAGAGCGGTGAGAAGATAAGTCAGTTTCATATTGGTTTTTTGTTTCTGGTTAAAACTTCACGTTCAAGTCGGCCTGAAAGATTTGATATTTGTCGAGCGGGTTGATGCCGATATCGGCGACGCCGCCGGTGCCGAGCGATTTATCCGAGCGGCGGCCGTAGCCGTAACTGAGGTTGAAAATAACGGCGTCGCTGAGCGCGTATCCAGCCTGGACGACGACGCCCTCGATGTTCACCCGACTGTCGAAGAAGTCGGAATCAACCAGGTTCGGGTCGAGTGCGTATTGCTCGGTGTGCTGCCAGAAAGCCTGGAGCTGCATGTCGTGCTTCGTCTTCAACTGACCGATGCCGGCGCCGATCTGATACGCGTAACGCTGATCTCCGGCTTCCGGATGTCCCGCGGCGCGCGCGCGATCATCCGCATCGAAGTTGACGGCGAAATCGCCGAAGATGCGGAACGGGATCTCGCCGATCTTGAACCCGAATTCCGCCGGCACTTCCAAAACGAGCAGGCTGTTGATCCCAACCTGGTTCGTGGCCATCGAAGCGGTGTTACTGAGGCCCTGCTGACCGCCGACATAGAAGTTGTTAAAGCTGTCGCCGTTGCCGCCGTAGGTGTAGAGGACCGGCGCGACCTGGAAATAAACGTTCCTCGGGAAATTGAACTTGGCGCCGATCTGCCACGCGAAGAGCCAGGCGTCGGTGTTCGGCACCAACCGGCCGCCGGAGACAGCCCGGGCACCGAGCGGGTTCTCCGGATTTGAATCGTCGTAGACAAACTGCGCGAGGTTGACGAAGAGATCGAGCTTCACTTTGAACGGCTCGGCTTCGACGGCGGCCACGGCGTTCTTTCCGTCCTTGCTGTAGGACTCAACCGCGGGCGTGCTTCCGCCGCCGAAACTCAGATTGAAGGTGTGCTTCCATTGTTCGGCGAGCCCTTCCGGATTGATGTCGGCGTCCCAGACCATGAGCGTCGTGACCAACGGGTTCGGCATTTTGCCGGCCTCTAGCGTGATATCGCGGAAGCCTTTGTAGCCGAGATAAGCCTGGCCGACGCCGATGTTGTCGCTCACTTTGCCGAACGGTCCGGCATCGTCGCCGAAGGTCACGTTCGTGGAACGCGGGTTGGTGCTTGTTTCAAAACGCAGACCAAAAAACCAATCGTCCATGAGCGTGCCGCGCAGACCCAGGCGGAGCCGATAACGTTCGCGGCTGCGCTTCAACGTGTCGTCAGGCCCGGGCGTTCCCGGCATCACGTCAGGCGTCGTGCCCTGGCGCTGCTCGTAACGCACGCGCATGTCGCCGTACAATTCGATTTCGTTGATCGGCGCGGAAATTTTCCATTTACCGCCGGACGTTTGCGCGGCTTCGCGGGTCAATTCGCCGCGCACTTCTTCGGCTTCCTGGTCGGTGATCAGTTTTTTCTTCACGAGCAGGTCGAGCAACGCTCCGGCATCCTGCGCTCGCGCGGTAACGCTGCTAAGGGTCAGGCCGGCGGTCACGGCGATTAACACGAAATAATTTCGTAACATTTGTTCTCCTTGTTTCTGCGGTTGTTGTTTCCGCAGAAGCTGAAGTGCGATTGTTACGAACAGATGGCGGCCGCGTGACAGTTACGTGAATTCACGACCGCGTCCGTGGATGAGGAAATGGCGAGAAGCGGGGAACCGGATCGCGGTTCGGATGCGAATCACTAGGGAGCGGATGCTTCTTTCTCGAGTGAGAAGGAATTCAACGCGTTCGCCAAAGGGTACCCAGAGGGAAGGAATGAAAGTGAAAAAGACAATACTCAGCATCGCGCTGGCATTGGTCGCCCCGTTTGCTTGGGCGCAGACTTCGAGCACAACGACGACCACAACGACCACCGAAGGCGGCGGGACAATCACCGAATACACGCCGGGAAGCGTGATCACGCTCAAGGAAACGAGCGGGCCGCGCCATTACAGGTTCGGCAAAACCGTGACCTACGTCACCAAGAGCGGCAAAATACTCGACGAGGACACGGTCCGGACTCGCATCAAGATCGGCGTGCCGGTCCGCGTCCATTACACGGGCGAAGGCGACAACGTCATGGTCGATCGCGTGATCCTCGACGAGGATTAATCGGCGGCTGGTTTCTCATTCAGCACCGCGCCTGCGTTCGGGAATTTTTCCTGGGCGCCGGCGCGTTTTTTTTCGCAACGAAATCCCGCGAACGCGAAAATGTGAAAAGCGATATCATTCTGTCGGGGTCTTAAGTTCTTTCAAACCATCCGCTGTGAATTCGGTCTCCGGAAAATTTAAGCCACGCTTGATGCTTGACCCGGTTATGTGGGTGACCGAACCGCGGGGCCCGGAAACCTCGAGATCCGCCGGAAGCGAATCACCTCCGTCCAGCAACATGCGCGTGATATTGATGCGCCGAACCACCTTGCCTGCGCTGTCATACTTCTCGATCTGGAGTGGAACCATCCGGCGCGGATCGACCCAGGTTTTTACACTGGCGTAGGACGAGGTGTGACCACCCGGTTTCGATTCCAGGATCTGACAGGGGAAACGGTCGATGTCCTGCGTCCCGACGATGGCCTGCTGGCTCCAGGCGAATGGACTGTCGATGATGTCTTCGAAGGAAAGATCGGTGCCGAAGAGCGCCTGGTTCATCTCCCCTGCCCCGATCTGCTTGATGGTGCTCGGCGGGGTGAATGATGTGGCGCTGAATTTATTTCCGGATCGGTGAAGCAAAACGGATTCACCTTTCCGCTCTTTCGGAAAAAGAATCTGGTAAACGATGTCGGCGGCCCCGGCGGAGGCGCGGGATTTGATTTGAACCTGGAGGATTTGGTTGCCGGCCTGCATCCGGATCCGGACGAACGTGGAACCGCTTTCTTTTGTCCGCAGTTTGGCGGCGAGCTGCGAACCGGTGTCGTCGGCAGAAGCGAACTGGGGAAGAGCCAGACAAATTGCCGCAACGACGAGCGCGCTAACGAAATGACGATTCATAATCATTCGACGCATCCTTCGTGCGCTTTGTTCAGCCGTGCAAGGCGAGGCTCGGCGTGAGTCGCGAACTTCGCCAGGCGGGATAGAAACCGCTCAGAACACCGACGCTGACCGCGATCGTAACGGCGATGAGGATGAGATTGAGGCTGAGGTCCGGTTCGAGCAGACCACGGATCGCCGGCGCGGATTTCATCAACTGAATACCGATGACGCCCAGGCCGATCCCGATGATTCCACCGAGCAATCCGAGCAGGGCGGACTCGAGCAAAATCATCCGGACGATTCGGCTCCGTCGCCATCCCAGGGCAAGCAGGATGGCGATCTCCTGCTGACGCTCGAATACGCTCATGAGCATGGTGTTCGTGACGCCAAGCACGCCGACTATCACCGCCAGCAGGGAAGTGCCCCAGCTCATCGCGTTGATCATGCGGTAGCCCTCGGTGTGAACGAGGTGTTCGCCGGCCGGCTCGGCGTGCGCTTCCGGAATCAGCCGGGACATATCATCGCAAAGCTTCCGGATTCCAGCCTGGTCCATCCCGGAATCGCAGCGCACGTCAATTGCGCTGATCTTATCCGGGTTTCCGGTGATCTGCTGGAGCAGGGGCAGGGAAAGAACGATCGAGCCGTTCTCAACAAATGCGCCGCCGTCGGCAATCCCAACCACGGCCAGCTCCTCCGTCTCGATCTGGACGGTATCGCCGACTTTCTTTTTCAATATTTCCGCCGCGGTCGTCCCGAGGACCACCGCCTTCTCCATCTGATCGTTCGGCATTCGTCCGGAAACGAGTTTGAGATTGTCCCACGCGAACCCGCCCCATTCGCGGCCGGAAAGGATCATGAGCTCGGCGGTTTCGACGCTCATCAGATTCACGAGGATGTTGCAGGTCCCGGCCACGCCCGGCAGATGCGCGATCCGGTCGCGGGTGGATGCCGGAAATGGCTGGGGCGTCAGGGAACCGCGCATGTTATGAACGACGATATCGGTGCCGCGCGATTTCATGCCGGCGGTCCAGCTGGTGATAAAGCCGCGAGACATGCCGATGAGCGTGACCACGGCGGCGATGCCGACGGCGATGCCCAAAAGGGTCAGGCCGGTCCGAATGGGCCGGCGCCACAAACCGCGCGTGACTACATTGAGAAAAGTCATGTCAGGAATCGGCGGTGAGCTTCGAAGGGTCGCCGTCGAAAATAATCCGGCCGTCTTTCATTTGGATGGCACGCGACGCTCGCCGCGCCACGGTCATATCGTGCGTGATCAGGATGAGAGTCATTTGCCGTTGGCGGTGAAGATCGGTCAACAGATCGAGAATGAGGACTGCGTTTTTGGAATCGAGATTTCCGGTCGGTTCGTCCGCGAGAAGGACGGAAGGCGAGTTCGCGAGACTCCGGGCGATGGCAACGCGCTGGCGTTCGCCGCCGGAAAGTTTGGAAGGAAAATGATCTACTCGCTGCTCGAGGCCGATGGCCTTCAACAATTCGCGAGCGCGCGCGGTCCGGGCCGAACCCGATAGATCATTCTCAAACATCGGCATCATCACGTTCTCGATCGCGGTGAAGGTCGGAAGGAGATGAAAGGCTTGAAAGATGAAACCGATTTCGCGGGCTCGATAGGCCGCGTCGTCGGTCAAATCAGGGAGTGATTCCCCCCGATAAGACAAGGTTCCGGCGCTTGGCCGGTCAAGAGCACCGAGCATTTGGAGCAGCGTTGTTTTCCCGCTCCCGCTCGGACCGACGATCGCGACGAATTCGCCGTCGCCGATTTGAAAATCCACGCCGCGAAGGGCGTGAACCCGGCCTTCGTCGTACTCCTTGATGAGCCCCGCCGCTTCAAAGACAAACGGCGCGGCGGCCGGTCTTTCGTGATTACTCACGAGATCGGCTGTCGGTTGCGCGAAGAATCGCGCCATTGAGCACCGACGCGAGGATTGCCGAGGCTGCGGATTAAATCCGGAAGCGCCTGCCGATAACTGATGAATGGAGCCAGTTCGCCTGGTTCTTTTGGCGTGAGGATCGAGGTGAATTGGGGCAGCACGCGATGGGGCAAGGCGGCATTTTCATGATGCACCCCGTGATAGGGTTCGTGCAGAAGCGTGTAAGCAAAAAGATGACCGAGCCAACTCTTCGGCACGATACTGCGAGTGGAGCTGTTCACGGTGTTCCCGGTCAGTCCGAGATGTTCGACGTATTTGCGCCAGCTCTGGAGATTTGCCGCAATCATCGCCGGGACGAGGTAAAGCCAAAGCAAATATTTCCAGACGCCCCAGAACGCGACCGCCGCGAGGACAGCTCCCCAGACAACGAAGGAAAGGGCAAGCTCCAGCCAGATTCGGCGTCGCACTTTTCGGCTGCGGACCAGGGTACGAGGATGAATGAAAACGCGGAGGAAAATGAGCGGCGAATAAAACAGGCCAACAGTCAGCTCGAGAAAAGCGGCCAGACGGCGCGCCCAACGCGGCGCTTTCGTGAGGACGAACGGCCAGAGTTCCGTGTCCTTTTCGGTAGCGAGATGCATGTGATGCATTTGGTGCACTACCCGGTAGAGACTGAAGGGAAGGAAACTAAAAATACCGATGAGCACGCCATCGAATTCATTCAATCCCCGGCTCTTTCGCAGCAGACCGTGGGAAGCTTCGTGAAAACCGATAAGCAATCCGTGCATGAGATGCGCGGCTATCAGGACGAGCGGTATCGTTAACCAGATCCACCCGGCCCAGACTGTCGCCCAGATCGCGGTCTCGGTTAAGGCGAGTGAGACCACCAGGGTTTGAAACGTGACGCTGCTCACGCTGTGCTCGTCGTGGAGCTCGGGAATGCTTTCGGCGGTGGTCGCGATGTTTACCATTTCAAGTTGTGAGGGCCGCCGTGCGCTTTTCGGGGACGCGGCAGATGCTTTCCACGACCGTCGTAAATAGACGCCCCAGTTCTTCTATTTCAGGTTGCGAAAAAAGATTTTCCCGGAATAGCCAAACCACCTCGAGGCTCTCGCCCTGTTCGGTTATTTCGCAGCCGAGATCGAATCGCGGCGTTCCGGTGGAGCGCATCCGGAGCTTCAATGAAAGCCCCCGAATTTCGATGTCGGGCACGGGATGATTTTGTAAAGCGAAGCGCACTTGAAAAATGGGATTGTGTTTTAGCGACGGTCGTTCGCCCATGGCCCGGACAAGCTCGGCAAACGGGATCGCGTTTCCAAATGAATCGACGGTGGATTCGTGAACGATTCGCAGATGCTCCGAAAACGGGCGGTCCCGTTCCACCTGGCCACGCAGCGGCACGACGCCGGAAAAATATCCCATCGTTTCACGAACATCCTGCCTCGTGCGGTTCGCAACCGGCGTTCCGACTACGATATCATCGGCGCCAGTCCACCGCGATAGGGTGACCTGGAAGGCGGCGAGCAAAGTACTAAAAAGCGTGGCTCCGTTGCGTCGGGCCAATTCTCGCACCGGCCCACAGATCTCCGCCGGTAGCTGCGAAACCAACCGTCGCGGGAGAAGGACCACGTCGGAGTCGTCGGGGGTGCTCCAAAGCCGCGGTATATCGGTCAGGCGGGATTTCCAGAAATCGATGCGTGGTTCCAGGTCGGCGGATTGCCAGAATGCTCTCTCGGCGGCGCCCCAAGTGGAATAGGAAATAGGCACTGGCGGGAGCCGGTCAGGTCCGGCCGCGCGTTGTTGGAGATAGGCGGCACATAGATCCTGAACAAACACGCCCAGGGTCCAGCCGTCGGCAATGGCGTGGTGAATCGCAAATACCAGCACCTGATCGTCAGGCGCTCGGCGAAGGACGTCTATTCGATAGAGGGGACCTTGAACCAAATCGAATGGCGCGGAGAAAGTTTCGAGAGCCAGCTCTTCGATCTGCTCCGCCGTTGCCTGCGGCGAAACATCGCGAAATCTCATGACCGGCTCGCTCTGCTTGCGAATCAACTGCAACGGCCCGTTTTTTCCAGGCAGGAAAGAAAGCCGCAACACTTCCTGCCGCTCAACCACTCGTTGAACGGATGCGACAGAATCCTCCGGAGAGATCAGCCCACGAAGATCTATGACGCAACAAATATGATTCGATACATCTTGCGGACGAGCGGGCGATGCCTCCCATAGTTCTCTCTGCGGAAATGTAAGCGGATGGAGCTGCGCTTCACCGCTCTCAACCCATTGTTTGAAACGAGCTTGTTTTGTTTCAGACATGCGGAGCTGCCTCGAGCAAGGAATTGTTATCGTCGCCGACGAGGCGGTCGAGATCTTCGCTCGAAAGCGCGTCGAAATCGATCTCGGTCGCATCGGCACTGGGCTTGGCTGCCGTTGTCGGCGCGGCGCCGGGAGACATCGCAGCCGTCGGTGCGCTGCCTCCCATGTGCGTCGCCATCAGGGTTGCGATCTGTCCGATTGTGCGAGCGCGCATCAGACTCGTCGGCGGAAGAGCGACACCGATTGCTGCCTCGAGTGAGTTCTCGATTTCGACACCCATCAATGAGTCAAGGCCGAGATCGGTGAGAGGTTGATCGTCACGCAGTCTGTCGGGTTTCACCCGCAGGACGGAACCAACCACTTCGCGCACTGCCTGCGCGATAATGGCTTCTTTTTCCTCGGGCGAAGCCGACTCGATTCGGTTTCGCCAATCGCTCGTGCGGCCAACGTTTTCCTCTCCTTCGACCGCGGCGAAGATGCGTTCCAACAGCGGATTCGCTTGCATGCTGCGGAAGAAGGTTCGCCATTTCGCCCAATCGACGCGGATGGCAGCGACCTGCGCGCCAGGGGCGCGGAGCGATGACTCGAGAATCGAAATCACTTCCGCGGGGGACAATTCGGTCGTGCCCTGTTTCGCGAGAAATTCGGCGACGCGCGTGTTCCGAGCCACGTAACCTTCGCCGCCAAGGACACCCCAGTTAATTGTCAGAGCGGGCAGACCAAGCGTGCGCCGATGATGTGCGAGCGAATCGAGAAATGCATTCGCGGCCACGTAATTGCCTTGGGCCGGATTCCCGAAGATCGAAGAGATCGAGGAAAACATGACAAAGCAGTCGAGGGCCATGTCGCGCGTCGCTTCATGAAGCAACCAGGCGCCGACCGCTTTCGGGCCAATGACGGCGGCCATTCGATCGCGATTCAATTTCGAAAGGACAGCGTCGTCGATGGCCATGGCGAGATGGAAAATGCCGCGAAGCGGCTGACCAGTTTGGCTGATTAGAGAAAAGAGCCGGGCAATGTCTGCGCTCGATCCGGCATCGGCTTTCACAATCTGGACCTGAGTTCCGCAATCGCGCAGCTTCTGGACAAAAGCTTCGGCTTCCGGCGTAAATGCGCCGTTGCGGCTGGAGAGAATGAGATGGCGCGCGCCGGATTGGACAAGCCAATCGGCCAGCACTTTTCCGAACCCGCCGAACGCGCCGGTGATCAGGTAACATCCGTCCGATTTGATCTCGAACTGCGGTGCGATGGGCTCGCCGCGCCGGGGGACAAACGATTGCGGGAACGACACGATCACTTTGCCGATGTGCTTGCCGCCGGACATGAGTCGAAAGGCCGAATCGACATTGAACGCCGCGAAAGCGCGGAACGGAAGCGGACGCAGAGCCCCTTGTTCCACGAGATCGGCAACCTCGGCAAACATGTCGCGCGTCAGCGATTTGTCCCCGGCAAAGACCGCGTCCATCGCGACGACGTGGAACGATGCGTTGCAGCGCAAAGGCCGCAGCGGAATCCGCGAGTTTTGATAAATGTCGCGTTTGCCGATCTCGATGAACCGCCCAAACTCGGCGAGACACGAGAGGCCCATGGGGATCGCTTCGCCGGCGAGTGCGTTCAAGACAACGTCGACTCCCCGCCGCCCGGTCAATTCCATGACAGCTTCCACAAAGTCGCCGCGCCGCGAATCGATAACGTGTTTCACGCCGAGCGCCATCAGAAGCGCGCGCTTAACCGGATTGCCGGCGCTCGCTATGACTTCGGCACCCAAATGATGGGCGATCTGAATTGCCGCCATGCCCACGCCACCTGCCCCGGCGTGAATGAGAACCCGCTCGCCCTTGCGCAGTCTGGCGACATTTTTCAGCGCATGCCATGAGGTCATGAACACGACTGGAATCGTCGCGGCTTCTTCGAACGAGAGATTGTCCGGGATATGTCGAATGTCGCTCGCTCGCGCAATCGTCCGCGTGGCCAGGCCGAAGACCGCGAGACCGAAGACGCGATCACCGGGCCTGATGTGCTTAACGTCCGAGCCGACCGCCGTTACGATACCTCCCACTTCGTCTCCGAAGATTCGGGCATCGGGTGCTTCACCGGGATAAAGCGCAAGGGCCTTGAGGACATCGCGAAAATTCAATGCCGCCGCTTTGACGTCGATGACAATTTCGTCGGGACCGCACGGCGGCAACGCGAACGGTGAAAATCTCAGGGTATCGAGGTGGCCGCGCTCACGCGATTCTAGGCGTAACGGAACTGCGGGATCGAGCTCTTGTTGGGTCGACAGTCGTCCGCGGTCGATTCTTTGCACGTAGCGCGCCTGGCCGCGAAGAGCGACTTCACGCTCTGCCTCGGTGCGCAGCAATTCGGTCCAAAGCAGATCGATGTCAGCCGCGGAAATTGCCGGCGGCAGATCGATGGCGCGGCAGACGTGGTTTGGGTACTCATTTAAAATGACGCGCAGCAAACCGAGAGCGGGAGCCTGGGCTACCGCGGTTGGCTGCGGATCGCGTCCGACTGGCTGCGCGCCGCGCGTGATCGAGTCGATGCGCAGTTTCGCCGCCGGCAGAACAGTTTCGAGCGCCTGGGCAAGATGAAGCAGGGCGTCGGTGCCGAAGACCGCGTCGTCATCGAACTCGAGATCGAGATTCCAAAGATAGGCGATCCGTTCCAGCCCGGCATCGCCAGCGAAGGTTTGAAAAAGCTGCTGCCAGTCTTCGGGCGCTTCGGGGCGAACCGTGCAGGTCTCGGTATCCGGCGCGGTGAAACCAGCTCCGCGTCGAACCGTCTTGCAACTGGCGCCGGTGGCGCGCAGCCGCGCAGCTAACTCCTCGCCGATTCCGCCGTCGTCCGCGAAGAGGAGCCACGATTTTTCCGCCGGAACTTGAACGATCGACTCCAGGACGGCGGGAACGTCGTCGCTCTTGCGTGCCAGAAGGACGATCTGGCCTTCGCCGTACCGTCCCATCAAACCGGGCAGTGACGTTGTCTCGCCAAAGCCTGTTTCGCGCAGCAGCTCCTCCCATTTCGATCTGTCGAGCAGCGGATGCACGCTGCGCAGATCGCGGTCGGTGAAACGCCACCATCCACTTGTTAGGCCAAAGACCGCTTCGGTCCAAAGCTGAGGCGTGGCTAAATCCATGAAGACGAGCGAGCCGCCGGGCGCAAGGAGCTCGTGGAGGTTTCGCAGCGCGGCGCGCACATCGGCTACGGCGTGGAGCACGTTTGTTCCAACGATTAGATCGAACGATCCCGGTTCAAAGTCCTGTTCGGCAAAAGGTTTTTCGAGATCGAAAATTTTTGTCTCAACTTCCGGAAAAGCGGCCAGCCTTTGCATCGCTCCGGAAAAGAATGCGGCCGAGACATCGGTAAAAACGTACGAATGCAGACCGCGTTCGAGAGTAGGCAGAAGTTGGGAGGCGAGGCCTCCGGTCCCCGCGCCAATTTCCAGGATGCGCAATCCCCGACCTTCGGGCAGAACCTGCGCTGCTTCGCGGACCGCGCCGGTAATCGCGGCGAGCCAGTGACTCGTAAGCAACCCGTCTCCGTAGAACTGTTCCAGAAGTTCTGCTCCGGCACCGGCAAAGAGAATTTGAATCGCGTCCTTTTCGCCACGCAAAATCAGACCCAGCTCGGCACAGGTCGATGTGACCAGTAAAGCTTCGGGCAGATGACCGGGATTCTGCTGGATAAAGTCTCGTTTCAGGTCCGCTGCAGAATCAGCCTTCTTTCCAAACCCTTCGGTCGGCCGATAGCCGGAGTCGCCTCGTTCAAGAAGACCGCGCCCTTGAAGCTTCAACATCAGCTGCTCGAAGACGGGGCGCATTTGCGGAGCGACGCGGAGAGTTTCCGCCGTGAAATCGATTCCGATTTCCGCGCCCATCTCGCGGAGACCAACGCAGAGCAGCGCCGCGGCCAGATCATCTTGCGCGGCAATCGCGCCTTTGAGGCGATCCTCTCCGCGAATAGCGATCACATCGGCGAGGGCAGCCTGCGCCACTTCGCGCAGACGAGACAACGGCACGGGCTGCAACGGCGCCGGCGTGGAAGCCGTCGGCGTCCTTTCCCAATCCAAATGATAGAGAACGTCGCGAGTCGCCCCGAGATTGTCGCGACGGATGCCCGCCACGCTGATCGCCCGGAAGCCATCAATGAGAACGCACGACGTGCCGTCCTCGCCATAGAGAGCGATTCGTCCGTCCACGAATTCCGGATTGCATTCGAGCACACTGGCGCGGACCCGGACGGATGCTCCAGGCGACCGAAGGAAAAGAATGCGGCCGAAGCGAACCGGTAACTTGAGCTGCGAACCGCGCGCTTCGACAGCGGCACGACCTCCGGAGAATACGTGCAACGCGCCGTCGAGAAGGACCGGGTGCAATGGGTATTCGCTCGCCCTTTTTGCCGTGGTTTCCGAAAGCGCCACTCGGCCTGCCGAAAAACCGTGGCCAACCGAAAGCTCGCGGACCGAGCGAAACTCGTCACCGTAACGAAGACCGAGATCGCTCATGTAGCGATAAAACGCGTCGACGTCGAACGGCTTCAGACTCGCGAGCTCACCGTGGTTTTCCGTTTCAAACGTTGAAGTGGCGAAGGGTGATTCTGTGCGCTCTCCGCGCATTGAGCCGACTACGTGGAGCGACCACGACGCACCCTGATCGAACCGGCTTTGAATAGTGAAGGTCCGGTCGGCGGGCTCATAGGAAATCTCGAGCTGAACACCGCCGGACGCGTCAGCAAGAATGAGCGGTTTACGGATCTCAAGATCTTCGATCACGAAAGGCCGGCCTTCGAAGAGCTGAACGCCGGCTTCCAGGGCCAGATCGACAAAGGCGGCGGCTGGAAAAACGATATGCGTCTCGACCTTGTGATCTTTGAGGAACGCCATGTGCCGGCTATCCAGCCTGGCTGACCAGGTGGGCGTGGCGCACGGCATCCGCGCGTCGAGCAATCCGCGACCGCCTGAGGAGAGACGACTCTCGCGCCATTGCGGAGCTTCGTTCCACCAGCGGCTGCGATCCCACGCGTAGGCCGGCAGCGAAAGGAGACGACGCGACGGCGTCATCGCTTTGAAGTCGAGCGCTACTCCGGCGCGATGAAGATCCATTGCGGCCTCGAGGAGGGAGTCGTGCTCTCGTTCCCGGCGAACGGAGGAAATCACCACCGGTGTCGATCCGCTGTGGGCCGCAACGCATTCCTGAATTGAATGAGCGAGCGCCGGGTGCGCCCCGAGCTCCAACCAGATGTCCACGCCAAACTCGGCGATGGCGTTGATCGCCGGCGCAAATTGCACCGGTTGCCTGATTCCGCGCGCCCAATGCGTCGCGTCACCGGCGTCGCCATTAAGACGGCTGCCCGTGATCGTGCTGAAAAGCGGGATGCTTTCCGGCTGCGGCGCAAGATCGGTGAGTGCATTCTCGAGCGCTTCGGCGGCGGGCTGCATCATCGCGTGATGGAAGGGATGATCGACCCGCACCAGCCGTGCGAACACGCCTTGCGTTTCCAGTTCGGCGAACATCGCTTCAATCGAGCGAGTCGGACCGGCGAGTGTGACCGAGCGAGGGCTGTTAAACGCCGCAATCGAAACAGTCTGGTCGTGTTTGTCGATCAGGCCCCGCACTTCTTCCTCGCCGAGGCCGACCGCAAGCATTTTGCCTTCGCCCCGCGCGCAACCTTCCATGAAGCGCGCCCGGAGAGCGGTAATTCGCGCGCCTTGTTCCAGCGAAAACAAACCGGCGACACAGGCCGCGGCAATCTCACTGACGCTGTGACCTACGACCGCGGCAGGATGAACGCCCCACGATTTCCACAGCTCCGCTAACCCGACCTGCATCGCGAAAATGGCGGGCTGCGCAATTTCGGTCCGATGCAATTGGGACGTTTCCTCGGAACGGCCGAGTTCTTCCAAAAGCGAAAAGGTTGCGACGTCTTTCAGGGCCGCGTCGCAGCGCTCGACGACGGCTCGAAACACAGGCTCGTGTTCCATGAGTTCACGGCCCATGGCCCACCATTGCGGGCCTTGTCCGCTCATGACAAAAGCAACCCGCGGCGCGTTTTCCGGCCGCGGAGTGAACGATGTCTGAATCTTCACGCTGTCTTCCTTGATCGCGAACGCGTCGAGTTCCTGGATCAGTTCCGGAAGGGCGCGGGCGACGAGCGTGAGACGATGCGGATGATGATTGCGGCGGTGGCCGAGAGTGTAGGTGAGATCGGGCAACATCGGCGAATCGCCGTTCAGATTGACGTGCTCGGTCAACCACGAAGCCAGCTTCATGGCGTAGCCCCGAAGCGCATCTTCCGAACGGGCGGAAAGCATTACAGGCCAGCCCCGGTCGAGCCAGACCTCCGCATGGTCGGCCTGTGAAAAAGACGGAGGCTCCGCGAGAATGACGTGCGCATTTGCGCCTCCGAATCCGAAAGAGTTTACGCCCGCCAGTCGTTCGCCATCTGTTTCCGGGAAGGGCTCGAGATCGGTCGGGACCCGCAGTTTCAGTTTGTCGAAATCGATGTGCGGATTCGGCGAAGTGAAATGCAAGCTCCCGGGAATTTCACGATGCTGAAGAACAAGCATCGCTTTCACGAGTCCGGCGACACCGGCGGCAGTTTCGAGATGTCCCAGATTACTCTTTACCGAACCGATCGGTAACGGAGTCGAACGATCCTTACATAGAGCCTCGGCGAGCGCGTGCGCTTCAATCGGGTCGCCAACGGCAGTACCGGTACCGTGCGCTTCGACAAATCCGATTTTCTCCGGCGAAACACCGGCGTCTCTGCATGCATCCCGGACCAGCCGAGCCTGGGCCTCCGCGCTCGGCAACGAGATCCCATTCGTGTGACCGTCCTGATTCAACGCCGTGCCGACGATCACGCCCTGGATCGGATCGCCGTCGGCGATGGCTTGGGAAAGACGTTTCAACAGCACGATCCCGGCACCTTCGCCACGCACGAAACCACTCGCGCTCGCATCGAACGCCGCGCAACGCCCCTCTGGTGAAAGCATTGCCGCCTGCGAAAAACCAATGAACCCGCCGGGCGTGATCATCACGGTAACGCCCCCGGCGAGCGCGGTATTGCCGCGTCCGGCCCAGATGTGTTCGCAGGCGGTGTGGACGGCAGTGAGGGCGGACGAACAGGCTGTGTCCATCGCCACGCTGGGACCGCGGAGATTCAGGCAATAGGAAATTCGATTCGCGGCGATCGAATGAGCGCTGCCGGTAGCGGTGTGGGGCGTGATCCCGAAGTGGTCGAACGCGGTGCTCTGCATTCCCTGATAGTCATTGTGCGAGATGCCGACAAAGACGCCGATGTCGCTGCCCTTTTCGAGATCGAGGACGATGCCGGCATTTTCGATCGCCTCCCAGGCCGTCTCGAGCAACAAGCGATGCTGCGGATCCACGTAAGGCGCCTCGCGCGGCGAGATGCCGAAGAATTGGGGATCGAACTTGTCGATCTGATCCAGGAAACCGGCCCGCTTGACGAATGTTTTTCCCGCGATGCCGGGCTCGGGATCGTAGTATCGCTCCACATTCCATCGATCTGTCGGCACATCGCTGACTGCATCCTTGCGTTCGAGGAGCAACTTCCAGAAAGACTCGGCGTCGTTCGCCCCGCCGGGGAAGCGGCATCCAACTCCTATGATGGCGATGCGGTCTTTGTGCATATGGAGTGTTGCGCGGAGGCCATGATAAGGACAACCGATATTTATGGCAACCGGTGAGAAAATTCTCTTGCCGTCGATTTAGCCGGACGCGTTTGCCCTCGCCCTTACGATATAATCTTTTTGAAGTAGCATTGAGACGGCGAAATTGCGCGGTTATTCGGAGTTCGGTTTTTTCGAGGCGGACCCGGCATCCGCGTCGAAATGTGAAATAGTGGAGGAAACGATTTCGGCAACGAGTTTCGAATTAGAACCATAATCTGATGTGCGGCATCGCAGGCATGATCGATCTGGTGGGACAACGTCCCGTTCCCGAGGGGAGCGTTCAACGAATGTCCCGGGCGTTGCTGCACCGCGGCCCGGATGAGGAGGGGTTTCTCATTCGACCCGGGCTCGGGCTGGCTTCGCGCCGGCTGAGTATCGTCGGTTTGGCCGATGGCCAGCAGCCGATCTTTAATGAAGACCGCAGTGTCGCGGTGGTTTTCAACGGCGAGTTGTTTGATTACGTCGAGCGGCGGGATGAATTACGGGCCCGCGGACACCGGTTCGTTACCCACTGCGATACGGAGATCATCCCTCATTTGTGGGAGGATCACGGTGACGAAACGTGGGAACGATTGCGAGGGCAATTCGCCATCGCATTATGGGACGAGCGCCGCCGGCAACTTCAACTTGGGCGCGATCGGTTCGGGATCGCGCCGCTTTTTTGGACGCGGCAAAACGATTGGCTGCTCTTCGCGTCCGAAATTAAAGGACTGCTCGCATCCGGCATGGTCCCCATCCGGCCAGATCGTCGAGGGATCGATCATGTCTTCACTTTCTCAGCAGTGCCGGGTCCGCGAACTTGTTTCGATGGCGTCCAGCTTCTGACGTCCGGCCATTGCCTGAAGATTTCTCCCTCCAGCGGAAACGGATCGGGCCCGTTAGTGGAAGAGCGAGCCTTTTGGAAAATGGATTTTCCCGATCAAGGTTCGGAGGAACGCGGCGAAAATCCGAAGCGGCTCGTTGACGACTTCGAAAAGATTCTGCTGCAAGCGGTCGAGGAGCGGTTGCGCGCCGATGTGCCAGTTGGCGCTTATCTTTCCGGTGGCGTCGACTCGAGCATGATCGTGGCGCTGGCCTGCCACTTGAAAGGTCCGGCGATCAACACCTACACGGTTCGTGTTCACGAGCCCGAGTTGGATGAACTCGATGCCGCCAGCCTCTCGGCGCGGCACATCGGCGCCAAGCCGCCGATCGTCCAAGACTTTCGCGACGAAGACGCCCTCGCGACCTATCCAAAACTCATCACCGCCGCGGAAGCCCCTGTCATCGACACGGCCTGCGCCGCTTTGCTTCAGCTCTCGGGACGCGTCCACAGTTGCGGACAAAAAGTCGTGCTCACCGGAGAGGGCGCGGACGAATGGCTGGTCGGCTATCCCTGGTACAAAGCGGCCAAGCTGCTGGGATTTCTCGACCTGATTCCCGGCCTCGGTCTGAGCAACGTCGCTCGCAACGCTTATCTGCGGGTAAACAACGTCCCGCATTTTCCCAATACGTGGCGCCGGGAAGTCGAGAATTCCGTCGGCGGTCCGAATGCCTGGATCGATGCCTATGGCATGCTCGCGATTTCCAAGCTGCGCTTTTACAGCGAACCAATGCGCGAAGCACTCGGCGACACAAATCCGTGGACCGAACTGGATTTTCCGGTTGAACGCGCGAAGCGATGGGCGCCCCTCCATCGCGGAGTGTGGATTGCCGCGCGCGTTCTCCTGGCCGGGCATCTCCTCCAGGCCAAAGGCGATCGCGTCGCGATGCATTCTTCAGTCGAAGTGCGCTACCCATTTCTCGACGAAGATGTCTTCGATTTTTTGGCGAAGCTCCATCCGCGTTGGCGACTTCGCGGATTTCGGGACAAACATCTGCTGCGTCTTCTGGCGGAGCGTTGGGTGCCAAAATCGGTCGCGCGCCGGCACAAAGTTATCTTCCGCGCGCCGCTGGATAGTTTTCACATGGAACCGGAGCCGCCATTTGTCGCGCAGCTGCTCAGTGAAGAATCGCTGCGGAAAACCGGTTACTTCGATTCAGCCGCCGTCGCTCGATGGCGAACGGATTTTCGCAAAATGCGCGCCGGTTCGCTGCCGCGGCTCTCCGTTGAAATGGGTCTGATGGCAGTCGCGGCGACGCAACTCTGGCATCATCTCTTCATGGGCGGCGGCCTCGCCGATTTGCCCGAGTGGACAGCCGTGCCAACGCCCGCAGCTACTGAAGCCGCCGCAAGCCCGACTGCGATTCCGGCAACGCAGCGCTAATGCATTTTTGCGAGCGCCTCGCGCCCGCGCGCTTTTGTTTCCGGATCGTCCTTTTCGGCGTCGTGCATCGCGAGACCTTTGTTGATGAAGTCACGCGCTTCCTGCGTCTTTCCCATCTGCGCGTAGATTCGCCCAAGCTCGATGTAGTGCATGAGACGGCGAGGATTGAGCGCGATCGCTTTCTTCATGTCCTGCTCGGCATCATCAATTGATCCCTTCGGAAGCTGGCCGTAAATTATGTTTGCGAAAAATCGTTTCGTTGAGCTGACTTCTGCCAGAACGCGGTTCCAGCGGCCGAGAATGTGCCACGCGGTGTCGCTTTGCGGATCGAGGGCGAGCGCCTTGTCGACGGATTCCTTGATCTTCGGAGAAGCGGAGACCTGCTCTTTCGTGGGCATGAAGGGCAGCATTTTTCCAAGCGTGATCGCCGGTGCTAGCTGGGCGTCGCAGTCTTTGGGCCCACACGCTGCCGCTCGCTCGGAATAGTCCAGGGCGATGTGGCCAAGGCGCAGTTTTTCCTGGGTGTCCGCCGCGTCCGTCATCAAGTAGCGATACTGCCGAGCGATCCGGACTAGCAGGTCCGGATTCTTCGGTTCCACTTTTTCCGCCGAGAGATAAAGCATCAAGGCATCGTTGGCCTGAAATTTTCGGTCGAAAACTTTCCCTTTGTCGATGAGGTCGTCCGCTGAGTCGGCGGCGAAACCAATCGTGGCCAACGCCAATGCGAAGCCGACGGCGAGAAAGCGATAGGAAAAATATTTCATCAGAATTTGGTGCGGCGCAGCAGCTTCAGCCGGTAGAAAACGATGGTTTTACCGGCAAGCCCTTTAATTCAGACGGACGAACCCTGTGCATTGTTCAAATTTTATCGGGCAGATTGATCGCAGATCTGGCTATTGTTTTTTCACGGCTTCTTCCACGATTCTCCCTGCATTCAATAGCTGCGCTTCGCTAAATCGCGGACCGACCAGTTGCAAACTGGTGACCGGAACGCGGAATCGGTGGGAAGCTGGAACCGGCATAGCCAGGGCCGGGTTGCCGGCGAAATTCACCGGAACGGTGTTCTGGATCTGAAGGACGTGCGCGTCGAGAACGCCGAAGCGCAGGTTGAGCAAGGGAAGCATCGGCGGTGCTTTTTGAAGGGTGGGAAGAGCAATGAAATCGACCTTCTCCAAAACGCTATCGAGCGTTTGCTGCCACGCGCGCTGCCTCTTTACCGCAGCTCCATACGTGGTGGTGTAAGTGGCCTGGCCCAGGGTGATGATCGTCTTCGTTCGAGCCGATACCCCGGGTGCCAATTGGAACCCCTGATTGCTCAGCCACGTCCCGCCCGCCGCAACGGTGTTGCCGTCGGTCTTCGCCGCGTCCCATTTTTGGCGGAACTGATCGTCCAACGGCACGACTTGGAATCCGGCCTTGGCCAGCGCGTCGTCAATTGCCTTGTCGAGCTCGGGATCAGTTCCTTGCAGCTTCAGGCGTCCGACCCGGATCTTGCTGCCGGATGGCTTGGCGGCTCTGGCAGCTGCATATCGCCCGGAGAACCCCTCTTGGAGCAGGTCCATTCCTTCCACGGTGCGAGCGATATCCTTTCCCATCGGGCCGACCACATCGAGGTGTTTGGGCTCCAGCGGATATACGCCTTTGATTGAAACCAGACCGAACGTCGTTTTCAGACCGACGATCCCGCAACAAGCGGCCGGGACCCGGATCGATCCTGCGGTATCGGTCCCGAAGGCCGCGTCGGCCTCCCCATTCGCTACGGCGACGGCACTTCCCGATGAGGATCCACCGGGAATCAGAATACGCCTCAGCGGATTCCTGGGCGTCCCGAAATATTCATTCATGCCGGAGGGTGCCACGGCGAATTCGGTCATGTTTGTCTTACCAACAATCTGAACGTTGCGCCGGCGTGCCAGGGCGAGACAGGCGGCATCCGCTTTCGCAGGCTGGTGCGTCAAAAGGAAAAAATTCGAGCCCGCAGTCGTAACGACTCCCTTCATGTCGATGTTGTCCTTGATTGCCAGCCGCAAGCGCGTGTCGTTCGTCTCTGCCGGGAATTGCTTAATAAATGCGCGGTCGCCCGGGAGATGTTTGGTAAACAGCGGCACCGCCGAGCAGCCGCCTAACCAGGTCATGAGGAGGATCGCGGGAAAAATCGTCCGAATAATCGTGAAGTTGAAAAGCGCAGCGCCGAAAAACTGGCTGAATAATTTGGACATAATACGCAACAAGAACGGGCGTCAGGCGCGCCCATAAAGGAATCGGGTCGGTACCTGCTAACGGTCGCCCGGCCAATCTTTTCCCTCGCGCTCGATAACAGCCAATTCTGCAATTCGCAGGAACGTTCGAACAAACCGAGCCGGACTGGCGCCGGTTCCGAATCTTGCGGAAACTCCACCCGGCCGATCGGCCAAAAACGATTCAGTAGTTACCCAGGGGAAAATGGGAGGGTAACATGAAGAGAATATTGTTTTGGGTCGGAGTCGCGGCGGTGCTCGCGACAACATCGAGTTTCGGGCAGGCGCCCGCGTTCAGTGAGGTCGTCGTTTTTGGCGACAGTTTATCGGATACCGGCAACGTGCGCGCGCGCACCAGCGCCAAGAGCAGCGGCGCGATCGATTATCCGAGCCACACTTTTAATTACGACAACGGGCGATTCACGAACGATACCGACACCGATCCGGCTTCGCACACGTATCTCGGCGTCTGGCACGAACAACTTGCTCGCACGTTTCTCGGGTTGCCGGCGGCGAGCAACAGTCTCGGCGGCGGCGTCAACTACGCGTTCGGCGGTGCGACCACGACGAACGGCACGCATCAGGAAGTCGAGACGACTCCGGTGGCCGACATCACCATTACTATCGACGACATGGGCAAACAGATGGACGATTATTTCGCCCAGCACGTCTTTGATCCGAACGCGCTTTACATCGTGTGGGGCGGCAGCAACGACATTCGCAACGACGACAGCTCAGCCAGCGTAACGGCAACGGTGGGCCGAGTCGACAATCTGGTTAGCCGGCTGGCCACCGCCGGCGCGAAATACATCATGGTGCCGAACGTCCCCCCGATCGGCGACACTCCGCGCTATTTCGGCACCCAAAAAGGTGCGACGACGAATCGGGCCTCGGCTGAATATCGGAACGAACTGGCCGTTAGTTTGAACGCGCTCCAGAGCACACTGGCCTCACAAGGATTTACGCCGGCGATTTATCGCGTCGACGAATGGGCGGATACAGTCCGAATTTTCAGCAATGGCCCGCGCTTTGGATTCACGAATCTCACCAGCGCGGCGCAGGACAACTCGAGCGCGAATCCAGACCAATACATTTTCTGGGACGACCTCCATCCGACCACGGCGGTCCATTACCGCCTCGCGCTGACGGCTTACAACGCGATCGTCAATCCGCCGCCGTCGCCCTCGAAGGTCCTGAACATTTCGACGCGCATGTTTGTCGATACGGGCGAACGCGTTTCCATCGCCGGGTTGATCGTCACCGGCGACATCGCGAAAAAAGTTCTTATCCGCGGGATCGGTCCATCGCTTTCCAACAGCGGTGTGCCGACTCCGCTCGCGAACCCGACCGTTACATTATTCAATAATAGCGGCAACGTCGTCGCGACGAATGACGATTGGAAAAAATCGCCCGACGCCGCTGAGATCATGAGCACCGGGCTCGCGCCGAGCAACGATCTCGAGTCCGCGCTCATTGCAAATATTGCGCCGGGCCAGTACACGGCGCAGTTAACCGGCAACAGCGGCGGCACGGGCAACGGCGTTATCGAGGTTTACGATCTCGCGGCCAGCGCGAGTCCCGTGGTCGCAAATCTCAGCACGCGCGGATTTGTCGGCGCGGGAGACAACGTCATGATCGCCGGCGTCATCATCGGTCAGGGCGATCCGCCGATCATAGTTTTCCGCGCGCTGGGTCCGTCGCTGGCGAGTTTCGGCGTGGCGAATCCGCTAGCCGATCCAACTTTGGAACTCTACGACGGCAACGGCAATCTGATCGCCAGCAACGATGACTGGCAAAATCCGCAGATCCAGGCCGTCCGCGCGACGAATCTCGCGCCGTCGAACCTGAAAGAGTCCGCTATAGTTTCGGCATTCCTCAGTCCTGGGAATTACACAGCGGTCGTCCGCGGGAAGAACAACAGCACCGGCGTAGCGATCGTGGAATCGTACCGGATCCAGTAACGATCTTATCGCCGGTCAAAGAGCGACTGCTTCTCCGACTTTCGCAGTTCCCAATCCGTCTTCTGATTTTCCAACGTCAGATACTGCGGTCTGAAAAACTGATCGGAGTCGCCGGACGACGATTCGATTCGCATCGGGAAGTAATTCCAAAATCGCGAGTAGTACCACGGCGATCTGGCCATCGTTTCTTCTACCGCCCGCTTCGTGTCGATCTGTTTCTGCAGATGCTGCGTGAAGAGATCCGTGACCGATGGCCCCTGGCGCAGCTCGAACGTTCCCGTGACGACGATGGGCGGCAATTCGATCTCTTGCGCGTAGACGACTCCGGCGCCGGCCAGGGCGAGAGCAACACGCACCCATACTTTCATCTCCGACAGTCTCGCCCGTTGCCGTGAAAAAGGAAATCGCGGTTGTCCTGTCTCAGTCTTGATCACAGGAAAGTAACAACCGCGTTACTTTTCACCGCTTGTGCCGGCCGCACGCAGTTCTTGCGTGAAGGAAACCACCAAGAAAGGAAAACTCATGAAAACACTTCGCTTCATTGCCTCGCTTCTCCTCTTCGCCGCGGTCTCCATCTCCGCGCGAGCCGACACCTACAGCTGGTCGAACTTTCAATCCGACATTGCCGGCGCAGCTCTCCACACCGATCGGAATCTCGTGAATCCCTGGGGCCTGGCCGCTTCCTCCGGCGGCACCATCTGGGTCGCAGACAACGGCACTGGTGTCTCGACGCTTTATCGACAGGACGGAAGCAAAAACCCGCTGACGGTCACCATCCCGACGAGCGCCCGAAACAAAAGCGGCGCGAACCCGACCGGCGTCGTCTTCAACAGCACTTCTTTTTTCAAGGTAACCGCGAACGGAAACTCGCAGCCAGCCCGGTTCATCTTCGTGAGTGAAGACGGCACGATCTCCGGTTGGAACCCAGCCGTCGATGGAACGCACGCCATCATCGCCGTGGATAACGGGACCAACAACGGCACTAACCGCGCGATCTACAAAGGCGCGGCCCTCGGCGTTGCCGGCGGTCACAATTTTCTCTACGCGACGAATTTTCACTCGGGCCGCGTCGAGACCTACAACGAAAATTTTCAGCCGGTAAATCCGAACGGTTTCGCCGATCCGAATCTGCCCGCCGGTTATGCGCCTTTCGGCATTCACAATCTCAACGGCCAGATTTATGTCGCCTACGCGCTTCAGGATTCGAAGAAAGAAGATGAAATCGCCGGGCCGGGAAACGGTTTCGTGGATGCTTTCGATACGAGCGGCAATTTCCTTCGACGTGTCGTCTCGAATGGGAACTTGAATGCGCCCTGGGGACTCGCGCTCGTCGAGGGCAAACTCTGGGTGGGGAACTTCGGCGATGGCAGGATCAACAACTACGACCCGACGACTGGCGCGTTTCTGGAAACGTTGACCACCGCCGACGGCACGCCGCTGCAATTCGATGGGCTCTGGGACCTGCTCCCTCTCGGTGGCGGCGTTTATTTCACCGCCGGCATCGCCGATGAAGAACACGGTCTCTTCGGTCTGATCACGGAAGATTAGGCCGCCAGTTCGGCGAAGTTAGGCGCTTGGATATTCCAGCGGCGTTTTCTAAACTGCGGAAACGTCGTGCAACAGAAAGAAGATTACGTTCTCAAACTTCTCGAGGAGGTGGGCCTGGTCACGCGCTCGCAAATCGAGAAGGCCAGGGCGCGCCTGAACGGCAGCGGCAACGTCGTCGATTTGCTGATCAAGGACGGCATCCTTTCCGACGCCGATGTCTCGCGCAGTCTCGCGGCCCAGGCGCACATGGATTGGATCGACTTGTCGACCAAGGTCATTCCGCCCGACGTGATCAACCAGATTCGCGCGGAAGATGCGCACCGTTTCAAAGTCATCCCTGTCGGTTACGGCGAGAGCGGGTTGATCGTCGCGGTGAGCGATCCGCTCGATATCGATACGATCGACAGCCTCAGCTTTCTGCTCCAGCGCGAGATCGAATTGGTGTGCGCGAGTCCGGACAAAATTCGGCAGGCCCTCATCAAGTATTACGGCACGGCGGATGAAGCGTCCGATATTCTCGCGCAACAAATCGGGCACGACGTCGATTTCGGCCTGGAGCCCACAGAGGGGGGCAGTCTAGAGAGCGCGGACGAAGCGGACGCGCCGATTATCCGGATGGTTTCGATGCTGCTGGTCGAAGCGCACCGGTTGGGCGCGAGCGACGTGCATCTCGAGCCGCTCGATAAGAAATTCCGCGTCCGGTTCCGGATCGATGGCGTGCTTCAGGAAATGCAGGCGCCGCCGAAGCGGTTGCAATCCGCGATCGTGAGCCGGCTCAAGATCATGACCGGCTCGATGAGCATCGCGGAAAAGCGCCTGCCGCAGGATGGCCGGATCCAGGTGAAGATCGCGCGCAAACCAATCGATCTCCGCGTTTCCACGATCCCAACGAATCACGGCGAGAGCGTCGTCATGCGCGTCCTCGATAAATCCAGCCTGATGCTCGGATTGCCGGAGCTGGGATTTTTCAGCGATGACCAGGAGACATTCGAACGGCTCCTCAAATTGCCCGACGGCATCCTGCTCGTGACCGGTCCGACCGGTTCCGGAAAAACCAGCACGCTCTATTCGTGCCTGAACTACATCAACAAACCGGACCGCAAGATCATCACCGTGGAGGAGCCGGTCGAATACCAGATGAATGGAATCAACCAGGTGCAGGTGAACACCGATGTCGGAATGACGTTCCCGGTCGCGCTCCGGTCCATTTTGCGCCAGGCGCCAAATGTCATCATGATCGGCGAAATCCGCGATCTGGAAACGGCCTCGATCGCGACGAACGCGAGCCTGACCGGGCATTTGGTGTTCAGCACGCTCCACACGAACGACGCGCCATCGGCCGTCGCGCGTCTGGTGGACATTGGCGTGCAGCCGTTCCTAGTTGCGTCTTCGGTGCGCGCGATCATGGCGCAACGACTCGTTAGGCGGCTCTGCTCGAATTGCAAACAGCCCGGCGAATTGAGCGAAACCGAATCGCGCGCGCTGAATATCGAGCCCGGCCAGATGGCCGACGCCCAGGTCATGCAGCCGGTCGGCTGCGAGGAATGCCGCGGCACTGGTTACAAAGGCCGGATGGGCATCTTCGAGATTTTCATTATCGACGACAACGTCCGGCACATGATCAACAACCGGCAGTCCACCTTGCTGCTGCGGCAGCGTGCGCGCGAGCTGGGCATGCGCACTTTGCGCGAGGACGGCGTGCGCAAAGTTCTCGCCGGTGTTACGTCGGCCGACGAAGTGATCTCGATCACATTAGGAGATGTGAACTGAGATGAGCAGCGCTGAAATGCAGTCTCTGGGGAGCGCACGCGCCTCGCGTGCTGGCGATCGCGCCCCCGCGATTGCGAACTTTTCTGAAGATTGTTTTGGCGAGGCGCCAAAACCAACACGCGAGGCGCGTGCGCTCCCCAGATGAAGACATGAACGCTCAACAGGTCGCGGACATTTTCGTCGAGCAACACGTGCTCCAGCCATCGCAGGCTGAAGACGTGTTGGAGGAGGCCCAGCTGAACGGCAAGACGGTGGAGCAGGCGCTGGTCGACAGCGGGTTCGTCGATCAACGCGGATTTTACCAGGTCATCGCTGACGCGCTTGCGACCGAGTTCGTCGAGCTCGACGCGGGTGAAATTCCCCAGGAAATCCTGCGACTCATTCCGGCCGGACTGGCGCGGCTCCATCGCGCGCTGCCGGTCGCAATGAACGATAACACGCTCGACGTGGCGCTGGTCGACCCGCTCGATCCGCGCGCGGCCGAAGATTTGCGCTTCGCGCTCGGGAAAGATGTCCACGTCGTGGTGGCGCCGGTCGAGGAAGTGGAAGAGCGAATCAAGCGCTACTACGGCAGCGACAGCTCGAGCATGGAGGACATCCTCAAGCAGCTCGGCGAAACGGGCGAGCTGCTGGCGTTGCGCGGCACGGACGAAAGCGCGCAGGCTGTAGAGGCAGAAGCGAACGCCACCCCGATCATCCGCTTCGTCGATCTGATTTTGTTTCAGGCGATCCAGGACCGGGCCAGCGACATTCATTTCGAGCCGTTCGAGAACGAATTCAAAATCCGGTATCGCGTGGACGGCGCGCTTTACGAAATGGCGCCCCCGCCCCGGCATCTCGCGCTGCCGGTGATCTCGCGCGTGAAAGTGATGGCGAACATGAACATCGCCGAGCGGCGTTTGCCGCAGGACGGGCGCATCCAGAAAAATGTCGCGGGCCGCAACGTCGATCTGCGCGTCTCGACGTTGCCGACGCAATTCGGCGAGAGCGTCGTGCTCCGCGTTCTCGATCGCTCGACGGTGAATCTGGACCTCGAAGCGCTTGGGCTGCCCGATTACATCTACGCGTACGTCCTCGAGATTATCGAACGGCCGAACGGCATTTTCATTGTCACGGGACCGACCGGCTCGGGAAAAACGACGACGCTTTATTCCTGTTTGCGCCGGATCAACACGATCGATTCGAAGCTGCTCACGGCGGAAGAGCCTGTCGAGTACGACCTCGAAGGAATCGTGCAGGTGCCGGTGAACGAGGCGATCGGACTCACTTTTGCCCGGACGTTGCGGGCGTTTCTGCGCCAGGATCCGGACCGCATCATGGTCGGTGAAACGCGCGACCTCGAGACCGCGCAAATTTCGATCCAGGCGTCCCTCACCGGTCATCTCGTTTTCACGACGCTGCACACGAACGACGCGCCGGGCGCGGTCACGCGCTTGATCGATATGGGCGTGGAGCCGTTCCTGATTTCTTCCACGCTCGAAGCGGTGCTCGGCCAGCGTTTGCTCCGGAGCATCTGTCCGCAATGCCGGACAACCTATCAGCCGAGCGATGCCTTGCTCGCCCAGCTCGGCCTTTCCAAGCGAGATATCGGCGACCGGAAATTTTTCTACGGCAAAGGCTGCGACGCCTGCAACCAAACCGGCTACAAGGGACGCAAGGGCATCTACGAATTATTGAAGATAACCGATCCGCTGCGCGAATTAATCAACGAACGCGCGCCGACCGTGACGTTGAAAGAAAAAGCGATCGAGCTTGGGATGGTGACACTGCGCCAGGACGGCCTGCGCAGCATCTTCGCGGGCGACACGACGATTGAGGAAGTGCTGAAGTACACCTGATCGGCCTGCGGCCGAAAGCTCCAAGTTCCAAGCACCAAGCTCCAGAGAAATTCCAAATTCCAAACACCAAAAAACCTGACGACTCGCGATTGATTGGAATTTGATGCTTGGAGCTTCTTTGGAGCTTGGAGCTTGGAACTTGGAGCTTTAGCGTAGCGATCCGTGCCTCGCTTCACCTACATCGCTCTCGATTCGCGTGGGCAGGAATCGACGGGCCTCGTCGAAGCGTCCACGACAAACGAGGCGATCGGCGAACTGCGACGCGCCGGTTATTTTCCGACGCACGTCTACGAAGAAGGCGCGGTCGCGGCGGCCCAGCCGAAAGCAGCGCGGCAGAAAAAAGTAAAAGAGCCGCGTGCGGAACGAAAAGCCGGCGGCATGAACATCGTTCTCTTCCAGAAGAAAACGGTGAAGCCAAAGGTGATGATGATCTTCACCCGCCAGCTCGCCACCTTGATCGACGCCGGACTGCCGTTGCTCCGCGGATTGAACGTGCTCGCGAAACAGGAGCGCGACGCGGTTCTAAAAAAAACGATCAACAAGCTGGCTGACTCGGTCCAGGGCGGCAGCACGTTTTCGGAAGGGCTGGCGCAGCATCCGCGCATCTTCAACGATCTTTACGTTAACATGGTGAAAGCCGGCGAGCTCGGTGGCGTGCTCGAAGTCGTGCTGACACGACTCGCCGAATTCCAGGAGAAAGCGCAGAAGGTCAAAAACAAGGTCGTCGCCGCGATGGTGTATCCGCTCATCGTGCTCGTCCTCGCGGTGGGAATCATGACGTTCCTGCTCGTGTTCATCGTGCCGCGGTTCGAAGCGATTTTTCACGACATGCTCGGCGACAAACCTCTGCCCACTATCACGGTCTTCGTTATCGGAGTGAGCAGTTTTGTGCAGAATAACTGGGCGATTCTGCTCGGAGCGTTCGTCGCGCTGATCGTCGCTTATAAAATCGTCTCTCGGACCCGGGCTGGGCGAAATGCTCTCGACCGCATCAAGCTGCGCGCGCCGCTCTTCGGCGACCTGATTCGCAAGACGGCGATCTCGCGTTTCTCGAGGACGCTGGGAACGCTGGTCACGAGCGGCGTCCCAATTTTGCAGGCGCTGAACATCACGCGTGAAACTGCCGGCAACAGCGTCATCGCCCGCGCGATTTCCCAAGTGCACGACAGCGTGAAGGAAGGCGAATCGATCGTGTTGCCGCTGGAAACGAGCGGCGTCTTCCCGCCAATGGTCATCAGCATGATCGACGTCGGCGAAGAAACGGGTCAGTTGCCCGAGATGCTGTTGAAGATTGCCGAGGTTTACGACGATGAGGTGGATAACTCCGTCGCGGCGCTAACGTCGTTGCTCGAGCCGATCATGATTGTTTTTCTCGCGCTGGTTGTCGGGACCATCGTGATCGCGTTGTTCATGCCGCTGATCAGCATCATCAGCGGATTGCAACAACAGAGCTAGCCCCCCGCGGCGGGAATGACGAATTTCCGAATGACGAATGACGAAGGAATACTGAAGCCCGAATGTTCGTCATTCGTCATTCGTCATTCGTCATTTCGCGCCGCAGGCGCGTTCACGCTCATTGAACTGTTGATCGTGATGGCGATCATCATCGTCCTGGCCGGTTTGATTCTTGCGACAGCCAATTACGTGCAGAAAAAAGGCTATCGGTCGCGCGCCGAAGCTGAGATCGCCGCAATCTCGGCGGCGCTGGAAAATTACAAGGCGGATAACGGCGTGTATCCGAGCACGCCCGAGACGAACGCGCTCATGCCGAACAAAATGGGCGATCCCAATGCGGCGGATTACATCAAGGCGAGCTTGGCGTTGTATAAGTTGATTAGTGGCGACGCGGACAACAGCAACGACCGAAGCGCTGAATTGAAAAGCTATTTTACTTTTAAGCCAAACCAACTCAGCCCAACACTCCAAACTCAAGCGGTAACCTACATCCGCGATCCTTTCGGGAATTCGTACGGTTATTCGACCGTCAAAGCGTCTGCGCCCACAGGAACGGACGGCTACAACCCAACTTTCGATCTTTGGAGCACCGCGGGAGTAATCGATACCGGCAATTCACCCACTCAATCCCAGTGGATCAAAAACTGGTAGGGACGGCGCGCTGCGCCGTCCGTTCGTTTACCGCGCGTCGGTGTGGACGACGATGACGACGCGGCGGTTCGGGCGCTGGCGGTCGATCTCCATCTGTTCCTCGGGAGAATTCACCATTACGGAACGCGGCGTAACCAAAAACTTCGACGCGCCGTAACCCTTCGTTTCAATCTGCGCGGGATTGATGCCCATCACGTTCACCAAATATTCCTTCACGCTGTCGGCGCGACGCTGACTGAGGTCGAGATTGTAATCGGGCGAGCCTAACGAATCGGTGTAGCCCTCGACGGTGAAGGTCGCTTTCGGGTTGCGCTTGATCAGCGTCCCCAGCTTTTGCAGTTGCGAGATCGCGCTCGGTTGCAGATCGGCGCTGTCGTAATTGAACAACTGATCGTCCGGCATCCGCAACTTCGTCCCGGAACCGAGCGGACCTTTTTGTGACAACAACGAATCGATATCGCTGAAACCCGGCGCCTTGTTGCGCGTCGGTCCGCTGCTGTCGCCCGGGAGTTTGTTGAACGTGTTCGGTTTTTTGATCGTGGTGCTGGTGGCCAGCTCCGTCCCGGTCAATGCCGGCTGCGGCCGTCCCGACGTAGCCGAGTCGTTCAACAGATTTTGTTCCCGGGTCGCGTTCGGATTTTTCGTCAAGGTCTGCGCGCTGCTCTGCTCGAGCTCTGTCATTACCGAGTCCGGATTCTGTTCCACCTTCGGCATGTCCGGCAACACGTCGCGCGTGTCGTCCGGGATCGCGGTCGTGGCGTGAACGTCATCCAGCAATTGATCGAAAGACTTTTTCTCGTCGGGCAACTGCACGTCCGTCTTGTCCGGCTCCGGTTTCGCTGCCGGGTTCGCCTGATCCGCGCCCGGTTTTTCGAGTGGCTGCAGCTCGACGCTCTTAACTTTAAAAGTTGGGACCTGAACGCGCTGTTCGAGAACCGCGTTCACCGGCAGGTAGGCAGTGCGATAAAAATAACCGCAAAGCGCTCCGTGGAGGGCAAGCGAAATGATCAATCCCACGAGGAGCCAGTTCCGCTGTTCTCTCCCCTGGAGCAGCGCCTCCTCGAAATCGAACTCCGAAGTTCTCATCTAAGTCAGGGAACAAACCGGCCTTGGCAGGTTCTTGTCAAACTTCATGAAAACGCTGACATCCGCGTACCCGGCGCCGTTCACTCTTAATCTCTGATGCTGTCATCCTGAGCCGTGGCGAAGGATCTCTGATTCCTCCGCGCGGAAGGCGGACGGAAGGCTCGAGCCGCGCTGAAATAGTCAGAGATCCTTCGCCACCGCTCAGGATGACAGATTAGAGATTGGGTAATAGACGGGAGCTACGCGGATTTCGTCCGGCGGATGAACGCCTGGGCAGCGCGCCGAATGTCGTCGGCGACGCGAGCTTCGGGCGAAACGAATTTCGGGGTGAACCAGGGGAACAATCCGATGAGATCGTGCGTGACCAGGATTTGGCCGTCGCAATGCGAACCCGAGCCGATTCCGATCGTTGGAATCGCGAGCGCTTCAGTGATTCGGCGCGCGGTTTCGGCCGCGACAATTTCCAGCACGACGGCGAACGCCCCGGCCTTCTCCACGGCGGCCGCATCGGCAAGAAGCGCCTCGGCTTCGGTCGGCGTGCGGCCTTTTACTTTGTAGCCACCTTCCTCGCGCACACTCTGCGGCAACATCCCGATGTGACCCATGATGGGAATGCCCTCAGCAATGATCGCCTCGATTTGTGCGACGTGACTCGCGCCGCCTTCCAATTTCACCGCCTGCGCGCCTGCTTCCATTAAAGCGCGCGCGGACGCGGTCGCTTGCGCCGGATCTTCGTAAGTGTGAATCGGGAGATCGCCGACGAGCAACGCGCGCTTCACTCCGCGCGCCGCCGCGCGGGTATGATGCACCATCTCATCGAGCGTGACCTCGGTCGTGTCCTCATAGCCCAGCACGACCATGCCTAACGAATCGCCGACGAGAATAATTTCGATGCCGCTTTCATCGAGCAGCCGTGCCGTCGGGTAATCGTAAGCGGTCAGCGCCGTGATTTTTTCGCCGCGCCGCTTCAGCTCGCGAAAATCTTGCATGGAGCCGGACCCTACCACTCCAAATCCAGCCGCACCACTCCCGTCATGGGCAAACGCAGAAGCAGAACATCGACGGCTTCGGTTTGCCCGGGCAAAACAAGATCGGGCCGGATGTCCGCCAGCGGACGAAGGACAAATTCGCGGTCGACGATACGCGGATGCGGCAATCGCAGCTCAGCCGTTTCGATTATTATCTCGCCGAAATAGAGCAGGTCGAGATCGATCGGGCGGGACACGTTTCGCTCATGAGCCGCGGGCCGGCCAAGAACTCGTTCGATGGCGGCGAGCTCGCGCCGCAGCTCGATCGGCTGGCCGGCATAACCGACCTCGATCACGGCATTGAAGAATTTCGCGGCGCCCTTCTCGCAGTCTACCGGTTCGGTCTCGTAGATCGCGGAGCAACGCAGCGGAGGCAATGCGCCTTTCATCGAGATAATTTCCCTGCGCGCGTTGCGCAAATTCGCGAGCCGTTCCCCGAGATTCGAGCCAAGCGCTACGCCGGCCCTCATCGCAACCCAAGAACATCTTCCATCGAATAAAGCCCTGCCGGTTTTCCGACGACCCAGCGCGCAGCCCGCAACGCCCCGAGCGCAAACGTTTCCCGGCTCCCAGCTTTGTGCGAAAACTCCAGCCGCTCCCCTGCTCCAGCGAAGCTCACCGTGTGATCGCCGACGACGTCACCGCCGCGGATGGAATGGACGCCGATCTCATCCGCCCGACGTTCGCCGACCAAACCTTCGCGACCGTGCCGGACATTCTTCCCGTAATCGAGGCCCCGCACTTCACACAATATCTCTGCGAGCTTTTTCGCGGTGCCGCTCGGTGCGTCTTTTTTCAAGCGATGATGCATCTCACTAATTTCGAGATCGAAATCGTCGCCGAGCATTTGCGCCGCCTTCCGCGTCAGCCAAAAGAGCGCGTTCACGCCCACACTGAAATTCGGCGACAGAACCACTGGGGTTGACCGGGATAATTCCTCGATCGCCGCCCGCTCCTCCTTCGAATGGCCCGTCGTGCCAATGACAACGGCCTTCTTCGCCTCGCGACAGGCGCGAGCGAGTTCGCTGCTCGCGTTCGGATGACTGAAATCGATGACAACGTCGCAGCGGTCGATTTGTTTCGCGATGTCGTCACCGAGATCCAGACCGGCGCTTATCTCGACGTCTGTTTTCGCCGCCGCCGCCGCGATCGCCTGGCCCATCCGGCCCTTCGCGCCGAGCAACAAAACGCGCAGCGGCGTTTTCACGCGACCTCGGCAAACGCTTCGAGCGTTTTGCGCAAGCGCGCCTGGTTCGCGGCGCTCATTTCGCACAACGGCAACCGGCATTCAGCCGACATCGCGCCACGCCACGAAAGCGCGGTCTTCACCGGCACGGGATTCGGCTCGATGAAGAGGTCCTTGAAAATCGGCAGCATCTTCAAATGCATCTCGAGCGCGCTCTTCGTGTCGCCCGCACGAAATGCCTGGACCAGATGGACGACTTCCGCCGGAAATAAATTCGACGCCACACTCACCACGCCCACGGCACCGACCGACAGGAACGGCAGGGTGAGCGAATCGTCCCCGCTCAAAATCGTGAACGCTTCCGGCAGGCGCGCCCGCAAATCGCTGACGCGATCGACGCTGCCGCCAGCTTCCTTGATCGAGACGATGTTTGCGCAATCCATCGCCAGGCGTTCGACCGTTTCCGGTCCAATGTCGACCGCGCAACGTCCTGGAATGTTGTAGAGCATGATCGGCGCGGCCGTAGCTTGCGCGATCGCCTGGAAATGCCTGAACAGTCCTTCCTGGCTCGGCTTGTTGTAATACGGCGCGACGACCAGCATTCCATCGACGCCCATCTTTTCGGCGGCGCGCGTCGCGGTGATCGTCGCACTCGTGGAATTGGAACCCGTTCCCGCGAGGACCTGGCATTTGCCTTTCGCGACTTCAACGGTCACCCGGATGACCTGCTCGCGTTCCGCGGCGGAAAGCGTGGGCGATTCACCGGTCGTTCCGACAGCGATCACGCCGCTGACGGCGTCCGCGATCTGGCCTTGGACGAGCGCTTCGAGCGCCGGGACATCGACTTCACCGTCGCGGAACGGCGTCACGAGCGCGGTGTAAGTTCCTTTAAACATTTTGAAATTCTAAGGTAGGGGCGGTTCACCGCAACCGCCCGGGCGATTGGGGTCAATCGCCCCTACCAAGGTTGCGTTCAAACTTCGATCGTCCCTTCGAATACGAAATCGGCCGGACCGGTCAGGGTCACGTTGCGAAATTGGTCGCCGGTTTTCTCGAAGCCCACCTGTAGTTCGTTTCCACCGCGAACGAGCACACCGATTGGTCCGTCGACCTTTTTCATTGCCGCAAAAATCAGCGCGCTCGCAACGACGCCAGTCCCGCACGCCAGCGTCTCGTCTTCCACCCCGCGTTCGTAAGTCCGGATCGCGATCTGGCGCGGACCGCATTCCTTCAGGAAATTCACGTTCGCGCCTTTCGGAGCAAAAAGATCATGGCGCCGGATCGCCGAACCAAGCCCGCGGACATCGGCGCGTTCAAGATCATCGACCGGCACGACGACATGGGGCACTCCGCTGTTCACAAAATGCGCCCTGACCTTTCGGTCCGGCAACGGAATCGTGATCCCGAGCTGCATATCTTTCGGCTCGCTCATTTCCAGCCGCACCAATTCGCCTTGCAGCTCCGCCCCAATGACACCGGCCGGGGTTTCAAAGGACACTTTGTGTTTCGGGCCGGCCACGCGGTCCGCATAACGCGCAAAACATCGGGCGCCGTTTCCACACATTTCCGCTTCGCCGCCATCGGCGTTGTAGTAGCGCATCCGAAAATCCGCGCCGTTCGCCGCGCGCTCCAGCACGAGCACGCCATCCGCGCCCACCCCACGGTGGCGATCGCAAATCTTCGCGATTTGATCCGCGGCCAGCTCCAAATCGCCGAGCCGATTATCGATCATCACGAAATCGTTCCCCGCGCCGTTCATTTTCATGAAACGCAGCATGGCGGTTGGTTACCACAAACCGCGGCGAAAGCCAAACAAGGAGCGGCGGTTTACAAACCGCCGGCGAAACACGACGGCGGTGTGGACAGCGCCGCTCCTTGCTTGCGTATCGGCCTTCAAGTTCTATTTGTTTTGCGAACGCTTTGAGAAAGTCGCTCGCCACCATTCTTGTTTTTTTATGCGCGTCGTGCGCGCTGAGGGCCCAAATCGCGCCCGGCAAATACAACAACGTCATCCTGGATCAGATTCGAGCCATGCCGTCGGGCGGGAAATATTCCGCCTCGCGGGCCGCGACGATCCGGCTCCAATCCGCCGCGCATTTCGAGTCCGGCATCTTTTCGGTCGTGCCGGACGCGGCCTCGCCGAGCTATTGCTCGGGCGCAACCTATCTCGTTTTCATCAAAACAATCGAAACGTTGCGGGCGCGCGGCTCGCTTAGCCTCAATTACGCGACGCTCGAAAGCCTTCTAATCCGCAACCAGCGCGATGGCGAGGGCATCTGGGGTCGTTGGAACGCCAACGGCCCGGGAACCGCCCGGCTTTTCCACGAATTGGATCTCGGCGAAAATTTCGACGACTTCGCCCAGGCGCAGCCCGGCGATTTCATGAAGATTTTCTGGTCGCCGGAAGTTGGCCGGAGCGAGCACGGTCATTCGGTCATTTATCTCGGAACGGAACGAAAAGCAGGACTCGATTACGTCCGCTTCTGGTCGAGCAACATTCCGGGCGGCTATGGTGAACGCAGTGTTCCTCGCTCGAAAATTATCCATGCAATTTTTTCGCGCCTGGACGAGCCGGCGAATTTGTCTCGCGCGATGACCGTGCCGCCGGTGGACAGATATTTGGCCAGCCTGCTCTCTTCTCGCTCGAGCTACGAGGAAGCGAAAGCGAAGTGCGGGATGTAAGGCGGCGGGGCGCCATTCAGCATCAAGGAGCGGCGGTTTATCCCGCGGCTGCGGGACCGACGGAAACAAAGGGCGGTTTGGAAAGCGCCCCTCCCTGGGGCTCAATGACCCTTCACCGCGGCAGCCAGTGGCGAAACAAACTCCGCGACCCGCGTCGGCAAATCTGGCGCCGTGGCATTCTCGCCGATTCGTTTTACGATCGCGCTGCCGACGACAACGGCGTCCGCGACCTGCGCTACTTCACGCGCTTGCTCGGCGGTTGAGATTCCAAAGCCGACGGCGATCGGCAGTCTCGTGTGCCGTCGAATTTCGTTAACCTGATCGCCTAACGACGAAGCGACCCTGCTCTGCTCACCGGTTACGCCTTCACGCGAGACGTAGTAAATGAATCCGGCGGCTTGCCCACAGATTTGCTCGATTCGTTCCGGCGGTGTCGTTGGCGCAATCAAGCGAATGTGGAGCGGCCCCTCGATTGGCTGATCTTCTTCCGGCGGAAGATCGAGGAGCAGAAGACCGTCCACGCCCGCCTCGGCCGCTTCCCGATGGAACCGATCGAATCCGAATTGAAAGATCGGGTTCATGTAGGTGTAGAGGACGATCGGGATCTGCGAGCGACGTCGGATCTGGCGGACGCAACCGAGAACGCCGTCGACAGTCGCGCCGGCTTCGAGCGCGCGCTGGGCAGCGAGCTGATTCACAAGACCATCCGCGAGCGGATCCGAGAACGGGACGCCAAGCTCGAGAATATCGACGCCGGCGTTTTCCAATGCGAGAGCCAGGTCAACCGTCCGTGGCAAATCGGGATCGCCCGCGCAGATGTAGGCGATGAAGGCTTTTCCGTTCTGCTTCCGGAGCGCGGTGAAACATTGGTCGATTCGATTTGGCATTGGCGCTAAATTAATCCGGGAAGAAAACGTCGAACGCCCAACCCGCCTTCGCAACCTATGCTGTCCAAACCAGTCCTAAATGCGGACGGGCTCCGCCGTGGCGAGCGCCCAACGTCCAACGCCGAATGAAAGAGACGCTGACGATCAATGAAATTTATCATTCTATCCAGGGTGAAAGCACCTGGGCCGGAGAAGCGTGCGTTTTCGTCCGGCTTACGTTCTGCGATCTGCGCTGCAATTATTGCGACACCGAATACGCGTTTTACGAAGGGAAAAAGCAGACGCTCGATGAGATCGTCGCGGCGGTGGCGGCGTTCCAATGCCCGCTGGTGGAGATCACCGGTGGCGAGCCTCTGCTCCAGAAAAACGTTCTGCCGCTAATGACGATGCTGGCCGACGCCGGCCAAACTGTTTTGCTCGAAACGAGCGGCGCGCACGATATCTCGGCGGTCGATCCGCGCGTCCATCGCATTATGGATTTGAAAACGCCCGGAAGCGGCGAGTGCGACCGGAATCTTTTTTCGAACGTCGAGCATCTGACCGAGCGCGATGAAGTGAAGTTCGTGATCGGTTCCCGCGAAGATTACGAATGGTCGCGCGAACAACTGCAGCGCTATCAACTAAACAAGCGGTGTCGGGCCGTTCTGTTTTCTCCGATTTTCGGCCGGATCGATCCTCGCGAAATGGTCGAGTGGATTTTAGCCGATCGTTTGCCCGTGCGTTTCCAATTGCAGATGCACAAGTTCATCTGGACGCCGACGCAGCGCGGCGTGTAGTCGTCAGACGATGCGCGTGCGCCTTACCAAAGATTTTCAATTCGAAGCGGCCCAAACTCTGCCGAAAGCGCCCGAGGGCCACAAGTGCCGCCGGATGCACGGGCACAGTTTCAAGGTCGAGATTTCGGTCGAAGGCGAGACCGATCCGGCGACCGGCTGGGTCTACGATCACGCCCAGATTTCCGATGCGATGAAGCCAATCGTGCGGCAGCTCGATCACTCATATCTGAACGAAATTGCCGGCCTCGAAAATCCAACGATCGAAAACATGGCGGCGTGGTTCTGGAAAAAACTTGAACCGCTGTGCCCGGGCCTCTGCGAAATTGTCGTGCACGAAACGCCGACGGCGCGCTGCGTTTATCGCGGCGAATAACGAGCCGAGGCCTAAGGCGCCCGACGGCTCCACTGAGTTGTCATCCTGAGCGTAGCGAAGGATCTCTGAATATTTCTGGCTGTCACCGCGCGGAAATGAACAGAGATGTTTCGCTCCGCTCAACATGACAGTGGGTCGAGGAGTAATCGGGCGGCGGCGGCAAGCACGATCACTGCCGAGCGGCCCACAGGGCCGCTGCTACAGCCCTAATGCTTCGGCGCTCTTACCGTCCCGGCTTCGGCGGCTGATTTTCGCTGGGCGACGATCCGGTTCGCAATTTCCTCGACCATCTGCTCGAGGAGCATTCGCAAATGCGTGTTCGGCCGGTAATCAGCCGGCGCGATGTGCTTCACCCGATCGGCGTGGGTGGAAAGCTGATAGCACTTCTTAAAGCCGACGCGCTTCGGATCGTCGGGGTTATAGACGGCGATCGCTTCACCGCCATTTTTTTTCATCACGGTAAAACACGGGACATCGGTCGGACCATCGCCGACGTAAATCATGTTCGGAAATGGTACCGGCCTGATCTCCGGATCCATGTGATCGTTCACGTCTTGCGACATATCGAGCAGGCCTTTGTTGATCCGGAAAAGGTACTGCGTTTTCTGGGTGTGACTGATCACTCGTTTCGGAAACGTGATCCGGTCCCGCTCATCGACGTCGAATTCGCAGCCAAAAACCGCGCGCACGTACGGCATCAGTCGGCTCCCGTCGATCAGGATCTTCAGGCCCGAGGAAATGATGTAATGCTCGACGGAGATGCCGTAGGCAACGTGTTCTTCTGTCAGCAATCCATGCTGGAATTCCTCGAACATTTCCGGGATGCCTTTGTAAAAATTCAGCTTCTGGCCTAACAACTTCAGGTCGGCGTGGGTCGGTCGATCCATGCCGAGGGTGTCGAGCAGCACCTTCATGTAAGCCAGCTCGTTATCGTAGCCGTCGTCGCGCACCAGCTCGGAGCAACGCCGCCAGAAACTTTCCGCGTTGATCCCGAACGCCGGAAACACGGTCTCGTCCTGCATGTAGCTCGGACTCAGGGTCTGGTCGTAATCGTAAACGATCGCGATGATGTTTTGCGGCGCGGACATGGACAAGAGGTTGAAGCGTTAAAGGGTTAAAGCGTTGGAGCGGAAACGTCGAATCATAAATCGCCACCCGCTTCAACGCTCCAACGCTTCAACCCTTCAACCCTTCAACGAGCCGTCGAGATGCGAAACGAAATCGGCGAAGAGCTCATCATAGCCGTCGCCGCGTTCGGGATGATATTGAACGGCCAGCGCAAAGGGATAATCGCGGAGCCGCACCTGTTCGATGATGTCGTCGGTGGCGCACCACGCTTCGACCTCGAGACCCTCGCCGAGTTTATCGATCGCCTGATGATGCGAGCTATTGACCTTGTCGAGCCGATGGGCAGCGGAACGATCCGTTCGTAATGGCTGGATGTTGTGCTCCTTCATTTCCGGCGCGTTGTGTCCCGGAATGTCGAGGCGCAGAGTGCCGCCGAGCGCGACGTTGAAAAGCTGCATACCTTTGCAGATGGCGAAGATCGGCAGCTGCCGTCCGAGCGCATCTTTGGTGGCAGCGAACTCCCAGCGGTCGCGCTCCGGCTCCACGTCCGTATCGAGAATCGAAGGATCGGGGATGGGCTGATGAAGAAACTCCGGCGCGACATCCGCACCGCCGCTCAAGAGCAGGCCCTGCATTTTCTCGAGCGGCACGTTCTGCGTCCGGGCGTTCCAGAGCCGCACGTTCGGATGTTTAGCGAAAGCGCGACGAAACCATTTGTCATCCTTCTCGCGAATCCAGGTGGCCACGTGCGGCATGGCCCGACTTTGCGACCCTTCATCCCCGTTGTAAATAGCAGGCCCGGCCATCATGAACGACGAATCGAAAACCGAAAAGCTGCGAGCCGAGTGCGAACGCATTCTGCGCGAGAGCAAGGCGGTGGCCTACGCGGTCGCAGTCCATGATTACGAGACCGGTCTTCGTCTTTCGATAAACGCAGACCGTCGTTTTCACGCAGCCAGCACGATAAAGGTCGCGATCCTCCTCGCGATCGGCAAAGCGATTGATGAGGGACGGATCCGGCCTAACGACACGCTCCACGTTCGGAACCGTTTTCTCAGCGCGATCGATCGCGCGCCGTTCCGGATCGATGCCGAATTGGACGGCTACCCACAGCTCCACAAATTGATCGGGCGCACGGCAACGATATCCGATCTCACGGAATGGATGATCGTCTCGAGCAGCAACCTGGCGACGAATCTCCTCCTCGATTACCTCACCGTCGAAGAAGCGCAGAAAGTTTTGCGCGACGCCGGCGTGAGCGGCATCGAGCTGCGGCGCGGCGTCGACGACTCGAAGGCGCACGAACAGAACTTCAACAACGAGACGACAGCCGACGGTCTGCTGCAGTTGTTCGCGACCTTGCGAGCCGATTTTCTTTCGAAGGCGAGCCGCGACACGGCGATAAACATTCTTCTCCAGCAGCGCTTCAATTCCATGATCCCGGCGCCGCTTCCTTCGCACGCCAGCGTTGCGCACAAGACCGGCGAAATTTCGACGGCCTGTCACGACGCCGGCATCGTTTATCTCCCGGAACGCGAACCGTACATCCTTGTCGTGCTCACGGAAGTCGCCGCGGAGACAAACGGCCGCCGCGAGGCCATCGCGAAAATATCCGAAGTCGTGTTTCAGTCTCTCGTTCATGAATGATTTTCACCGCGCCACCGATGTCATGAAGCTCAATCGCCGTTCTGTGCGCCAATCCGCCAAGGGACTCTGGAAGTTCGAGAGACTTCAAGCGGGTTCGCGCGTCATGCCAACCACCGCCGAAGATCGTGACGGGCACGAACTTGACGGCTTTAAGCCGTCAGGGTGGTCCTGGGACGGTTGGGGCATGTCCATCGATCTCAGCGAGCGCCACCTCGGCGAGCGCCACCTCGGCGAGCGCCATCTCAGCGAGCGCCACCTCGGCGAATGCCATCTCAGCGAGCGCCACCATAACCAATTTTTGCGATCGCTCTTCCAGAACTTGACGGCTTTAAGCCGTCAAGCTGGAATTTGGCAATGGAATCGCGAGCGCTCCCGGGCGGGCGGCGCGCGAAGAGTTGTGGCGGGGTCGAGACGAGGTCAGCCTCATGATGTGGAGAAGACCCAATGACGAAACCTGAAGGATTGCGGGCCGTCGATGGGTTGATGCTCTCCGCCGAGCATCGCGCCGCGTTGCGGCCGGGCGAAGCGGTCATGGACGAGAACGGGAGCCGGCATCACCTTCCGCGATTTTTCTTTGAAGTCCCGAGTTGGGAAGAAGCGCACACGATCCGGGTCGCGACGCATTTCACGCTTTCGGAATTGATCACGGTGGATTCGCGCGAAGCGGACTTGCTCCTCCGGACGTTTCCTCACTACGTGCCGTGCGCGACCCTTGCCCTGGCCCGTTATCTGGAAGATTTCCGGCGTGAGGTCGACGCGCCGGTTTTCATCAGCGCGAATGGCGGATATCGATCGCCTGCGCATCGCATCAACAAGGGCGCGTCGCTCCACAGTTGGGGAACTGCAGCGGACATTTACCGCATCGGCGACACGTATCTCGACGACGAGAAATCAATCGCACGCTACGCCGAGATCGCGGTTTCGCTCGGCGCCGAAGTGCGCGTTCGCCCTTACCAGCGGGGCGACGATCATCTCCAGGTCGATCTGGGTTATCTCACCATCGTCCCACGCGAATGCAGCGAATCGTAAAACAGGATCGATCGAAAGCCGGCGGCCGGATTCACCTTCACCCACCGCGCGCGGTCATCGGCTTGGAGGCGGAATTTAGCCTGATCATTAACGGCGTCCGTGAACGCCCGGAAAAAATTTTCGGAACCGCGCAGAAACTTATCCGGCGCAAAATGCTGCCGCGGACCGGGCGCTCCTTCCAGCTCCCGTCCGGCGGCGCGATTTACTTCGACACCGGCGTGATCGAAGTCGCGACGCCGATCGTGGAACTGGAGCCGGGCTGTTGCTATCGCGCGACGCGGCTCTTGTGGGAACAAATCCACTACGTGGGCGAGGAATTGGGGCGATGGGCGCGGCGAAAAAAATGCCGGGCGCAGCTCCAGGGTTTCAGCACGCACTACAATTTTTCCTTCGAAACGAAACACGCCTCAGCCGGGCGCGACGCGAAACGGCTCGGTTATTTGCTGGCGCATATTCTTCCCGGGCCGGTGATGTTGCTGGCGGCGAACCGCAAAAGCACCGCGGTCGGGGTTCGCCCGCGCGGAAAGAGAATCGAAGTAACGGCTGACTTCACTCCCGATGCCGCGCTGATGCTGGCGACATGCGCATTCATCGCGGGCGTGGCCGGAGTGTCGAGCGCCTGGCCGGATTACGAACTCGCGCAGCTCGAGAAGAACAAGATCCCGCGCTTCGCGTCGTTCCGATTGCGGAAACATTCATCGCGGCAAGGCTGGCGAGTGACGCAGCAATCGCTGGAGCGCGATCCGTTCACCTGCAACGTCAACGCGCCCATCTGGAAATTGCGCGATGGCCGGCAGTTGAGTCTGCGTGAAATCGCACGTGAAACGTTGCAGCCGTTTCGGTCCAGTATTCGCCGCGTCGGCGATCTGGAAACGCTCCGGCACATCGAGGCCGTGTTCGACGGCGACGCGCGATCGTTACTGGATTTCCCGGAGCGGCCCGAAGCCTACGACGATGCCGGGCACGAGTGGAACTGGAACCGCCGCCGGATGCGGCACTGGCCGCGCTCAGCCTACGAGAAAGTGATTCATCGCGTCATCGCGCGACAGCCGATCCAGATTCGCGGGAAGCGATACGTAGCCGAGCGGGTGCAAGGCTGGTACGAAGTGATGTTCCGCGAAACAAAGACCGGCACGCGCCGGATTTTCAATCTCGATCACCTGGCGAAATTGATGGCGGCGAAGAAGCGCAGGTAAAAGCTCCAAATTCCAAGCACCAAGCTCCAGAGAAATTCCAAGCATCAAGCTCCAAACTGAAACAGCGCGCTTTGGTGCTTGAGATTTGGTGCTTCTTTGGAGCTTGGATGTTGGAGCTTGGAGCTTTTTAAAGCCCCATCATCTCGCGGACGTACTTCACGGGCGGGCTACCGAAGGACATCACCGTGTCGTTGTATTTCTTCAGGTCGAACTTCGCGCCGTCGCGGGCCTTGGCCTGTTCGCGCAAGGCGAGATGCTCGGTGACACCGACGAAATAGGTTGAGAGCTGCGAGGAGCTGAGCCGCGCGCGTTTCCATTTCGCCACGGCCTCGCCTTCCTGCTGGAATCCTTCCTTCATCATCACGTCGAGCGCTTCCTGTTCGCTCATGTTTCCGGCATGAATCGATTGGTCGATGATCGCGTTGCAGATCACGCGCAGTCGCATCTTGAGCTGCTGCATTTTCACTTCCGGCCCGCCGTAACCGGCTTCGGCCATGAATTGCTCGGCGTAAACGGCCCAGCCTTCGATGAAGGTGCCGCTCTGGAAGATCGCGCGCACGAGCGTGGGCGCCTTGAACTGGTTCGAATGCGCGAGCTGGAGATAATGGCCCGGCATCGCCTCGTGCACTGTGAGATCGCGGATCATGAAGTTGTTGTACTCGCGGAAGAACGAATCCTTCCGTTGCTGGTTCCAATCGTCAGGTGTCGGTGCGACCGCAAAAAACGTCTTGCCGTTTTTCTCCAGGGCGCCCGGCGAATCGCAGTAGGCGATGGACTGCCCCCGCTTGAACTCGGGCATAACGACGATGTCCACCGGCGTGCTCGGCACGGTCACCAGCTTCTTCGCTCTCACGAAGTCGGTCGCTTCCTTCAGGACGGTCTTGGAATAATCGACAATCGTGTTGTCGTTAGGCCGTTGTTCGGCCAGCTTGTCGAGGACGGCGGCCGTGACTTTCTTGCGATCGGCCAGCGTGGCCTCGTCGGCATTCGGAAACTGCTTCTTGTAGAGCGGCAACGCCGTTTCGTAGATCGCCTTCTGGGTCTGCTCGAGATCGGCGCGCGCGGCCTTCATCAAATCTTCCATCGACATGTCGGAAGCGAGGGCGAAGCGCAGCTTCTTGCGAAACTTATCCGCGCCGATCCGGAAATCCCCCGTCGACCGCGGAAGCAGATCGTTCTTGAGCCAGGTTTTGTAATCATTCAGCGCCGCGATCGTTTTTTCCTGCAACGGCGCGAGGTCGGCCTTCGCTTTCGGCGCCTTATCCAGCGTTTCGTTGAGCCCTTCCTTGATCAGGGAAATCGCGCCCTGAGTCTGATCGATGGCCGTTTCGGTATAAACCTGCGGCGGATTTTTCAGGTTCGCTTTCGCCTGCGCGATGACTGCCGGAATTTTTTCCATGCGCGCCTTGATGCTGGCGGCGCGCTTCTCCGGCGGCGCGAAATCGCGGGCGACGAGGAGATAGAGGCTGTTGGCGAGGCTCTCATTATAAAGCAGCGGATTCCAACTGCGTTCCTTCAACTCTTCGATGCCGAAGATCTCGTTATCGATGTTGTCCTTGAGCAGGCGCACGTCGACGCGGTTCGGCCCGGTCAGCTTCGTCAGATCGCTGAACTGTTCGAGTTGCTGGCGAAAATCCCTGGCCCGCTTGAGTTCCTTCGCCTCCGCCTCGTCAGAATAATCGGACAGCTTATCGTCGAAGCGGTGATCGCCCAGGGCGGTGGCGTATTCCGGGCTCACCTGGAGCAGTCCTTCGATGTAATCCTTCGCCAGTTTCTGGAATTTGTCGTCTTCCGGCGTGGCGAACAAGTTCGTGGCGGATAACGACATGACTCCTGCAATTAAGTAGGTAGCGAGTTTCATGATTGTTTAGGTTGGCGCTCCGCCGGCGAGAATCGGTTCGGTAGCGCGTTCGTCTTCATCAAGCTGCGATTGCAGATAAGTCCGCTCCTTGTAATGGCGCGAGACAAAGATGTAGATCACCGAGGTGGCGAGCATCAAATAGGTGAAGAAGCGGAAGTAATTCGCGCCTTCCAGGTTCATCCCCATCGATTTCAGTTTCGGGATGAGAAAACTGATGATCGACGGGATCTGGTTTCCGAGCGCGATCGAGAGGAGCCACATCGCCATGAGCAGGCTCTTCATTCGATTGGGCGCCTGGGTGTAGGCAAACTCCAGTCCGGTGATTGAGACCATGACTTCGCCGGCCGACAAAATGATGTAGGCGAGAAATTGCCAGCCAACGTTTGGCGTTCCGCCGTGATCGATGCCGAGCTGGATCATCCAGATAATCACAAACGAGGCCGCGGTGAGGAACAACCCGATCCCGATCTTGCGAACCGGCGTGATCGGAAAAATGCGGTCAATGGCCGGATAGAGCCAGTAATTAAAGAGCGGGATCATCGCGAGGATGAAAAGGCCGTTCACCACGTTGACCTGCTCCGGCAGGAAACTGATGCCGAGGAAGTGCAGGTCCATGTGCTGGCATTGGACCGTCCATTCGCCGCCGCTGCTCTGGTCCCAGAGCGCCCAGAAAATCATCGTGAAGGCGAAGATGATCCAGACACGGGCGAGAATACTGATGCCTTCCTTGCTCTTCAGGTCGCGCAAAAATCCCAGCCCGGCTGGCGGGATGTGCACCATTTTTTTGCGGCCCATCCAGAAAATAACCGTGGCGACAAACATCAGCACGCCAGGTAAACCGAACGCATACTTCGGTCCCCAATTCGGATCGCGAAGCAGCACCGGGCAAAGCCAGATGGAAAACGAGGAGCCGAGGTTGATCGAAAAATAGAACCAGCCGAAAACGCGCGCGAGCAGGTGTTTGTTCGATTCGCCAAACTGATCACCAACGTTCGCGGAGACGCATGGCTTAATTCCGCCCGCGCCAGCGGCGATCAGGATCAGTCCGATCGCGAGGACCCATTTCTGTCCAAAATGGATCCCGAACGGTGTGTCCATGAACGCCAGGGTGAAATGGCCGAGGCAGTAAACGATCGAGAGATAAAAGATCGTCTTGTATTTCCCAAGCCAGCCGTCGGAGATGAGCGCGCCAAAGAACGGCATCCAGTAGACCGACGACACAAACTGATGGAACCAGCCGTTGGCCTCGTTCTCGGGCATGCCGGCAAGAACGCCGGATCTGTTGACCAGAAAATTGGTCATGAATCCGACCAGGATGGTGCGCATCCCGTAGAAGCTGAACCGCTCGGCGCCTTCGTTGCCGATGATGTAGGGCACGCCGGGCGGCATGCCGGAAATATTTGGAGGCGACGTCGCGTACTTCGGATTAGCCATGCGACGTTTCGTCTTCCTTACGGTTTTGGCTTATCCGGAAAGAAGTTCGCCGGCGAATTACGCGGCTCGGGCGTGGCGGCCATGTGCGAATGAGGACTCATTGCGGCTGGCTGATCAGAATGCGCGTCGTGCTGTTCGGTGGTGGCTTTCGTTTCTGTGGTCGCGTGCTCGTTCGGCAGCTCGCCGACGTGATGGCGTTCGCAGGAACACCAGAAAATCAACGAAACGGCGGCGAACCAGGCAAAGGCTTTGCGAAAATCGAATCGCATAAGGTTCGGCACAGTAACCGCCGGGCGACGGGCTGCGCAAGGGCGAAAGCCACCAAGGGAAGAAAACGCCGAACGCCCAACTCCGAACGCCGAATCTCGAATTCCAGAGGGAATGAATTGAAAGGACATTTCAGCGGATTACTATGTGCGCAAAGTGGCGCGACCGGTAAAAAGCAATGCCTGGAATGAAGTCTTCGCTCTGATTCTCCTCGGCGTCGGCACTCTGCTTTTTCTCGCGCTCATTTCCTACACGCCGAAAGACGTTCCGTCGTGGATCTGGTTCAGCCAGGTTTCGTCGCCGAATAAACCGGCGCAAAATTTCATCGGGCCCTTCGGCGCGATCATCGCGGGATTCTCCTACATGATGATGGGCGCCGCGTCCTATTTGCTCGCGGTAGTTTTGCTCGGGTTCGGCGGCGCGAAATTGTTTAACCCGAAGCTGCGGGTGCTGCCGCGGATCGGTTGGATTGTGCTCTTCGTCGTTTCCGGCGCCTGCCTGCTCCAGTTGCAGACTTCGCATCTCCAGGGCTGGCGGACCTTGTTCAATATTCCCGGGCCCGGCGGCTGGGTCGGATATTTCATCGGCAAAAAAATGCTGCTCACGTGGATGGGCAGCGTCGGCTCTCTCATTCTCCTCACTGGGATTTACGTAAGCAGTTTGATCCTGATGACGGGCTTGCGGCCGATCCATATCGTGCGCGAAACGATCGCGGGAATCCGCCGCGGGATGGTGGCGTTAAAGGAATGGCGATTGAAACAGCGGCTGCGGAAATCGGATTTGAAAGAGAGGCTCGCGATCAGCCAACAGGAATTGGCAAAGCAGCAGCGCGTCATCGAAAAGCAGTTGAAGAAAAAAGGCGCTCCGGTGGCGGAACCAGCAGCAGCCGTGATTCCGCTGGAAGAGTTGGCGAATCGGCCGAAGCCGAAAGTGGTAGACACGACCGCGCTGCCGAGCGAGCCGCCGAAAAAGAAACCGTCATTGGCGGAACTGCGCGGGTCGGAAACAAAAGCGAAAGGGCCGGCTGGCCTAACGAGTAAAACCTGGGACGCGGAGAACTACACCTTGCCGACGCTCGATCTGCTCGACGTTCACGATACCGAAGGCCGAACCGCGGCTGATCCAGCCGAGCTGGAACAGATTCAGCAAATCCTCATCGAAACGCTGGGGCAATTCGGCATCGCCGTAGCCGCGGGCGACATCACCAAGGGCCCCACGATTACCCGCTACGAAGTTTATCCGGCTAAAGGCGTGCGGGTGGACAAGATCGTCGCGCTGGAGCGCGATCTGGCTCGGGCGACGCGGGCGGAGCGAATCAACATTCTCGCGCCGATTCCCGGCAAGGACACGGTCGGGATCGAATTGGCGAACACGCGCAAGGTGAAAGTGACGTTGCGGGAGCTGATGCAATCGCATGACTGGGAAGAGGCCCGGTCGAAATCGAGAATCCCGCTGGCGTTGGGCAAAGACGTTTACGGCAAGACGATCATCGCCGATCTCGCGCAGATGCCGCACCTGCTCGTGGCCGGGACCACCGGCAGCGGCAAGAGCGTTTGCATCAACGCGCTCGTGGCCAGCATGATCTTCCGGTTCACCCCGGAAGAACTGCGCTTCATCATGATCGATCCCAAGGTGGTCGAGATGCAGATGTTCAATGCTCTGCCGCATCTCGCGTTTCCGGTCGTGACCGATCCGAAGAAAGTGCTGCTCGCGTTGCGATGGGTCATCGATGAAATGGAAAAGCGCTACAAGATTTTCGCGCAGGCCGGAGTCCGGAACATCACCAGCTTCAATGGCCGGCCGCCGAAGAAGACGCAGAAGGAACTGGATGCTGTAGCCGGGATCGATGATCCCGGCGAGGGAACACGTGAATCCCGGCCGGGATCGACGATCCCGGCTACAATCAAAGTCCCGCGGGAGAATGAGCTCATTATCCCGGATCGGATGTCCTACATCGTGATCATCATCGATGAGCTGGCAGACCTGATGCAGACGGCGCCGGCGGATGTGGAGAGCGCAATCGCGCGGATCACGCAAATGGCCCGGGCGGCAGGAATCCATCTGATCGTCGCAACCCAGACGCCGCGGGCTGACGTCATCACGGGCGTGATCAAGGCGAACATCCCGAGCCGAATCGCGTTCCAGGTCGCGTCGAAGATCGATAGTCGAGTGATCCTGGATGAGAACGGCGCCGACCGTTTGTTAGGCCAGGGCGACATGCTTTATCTGCCACCGAGCACTTCGCGACTCATTCGCGCCCAGGGCGTTCTCGTGACCGATGAAGAGATTCATCGCCTGGTGGAATTCGTTTCGGCGCAAAGCCCGCCGACTTTCGACACCGCGATGCAGGACAAGTTGCAGCTCCCGAGTTCGTCGATGGATGAAGACGTGACCGACGAAGACGAGGAGCTGGTCGAGAAATGCCTCGAGATTATCCGGCAGGAAAAACGCGCCTCGACTTCGTTGCTCCAGCGGCGGCTCCGGCTCGGTTATACGCGGGCGGCGCGGATCGTTGATATTCTGGAACAGCGCGGCATATTGGGGCCGGGCGAGGGCGCGAAGCCGCGCGAGATTCTCGTCGACCTCGACGCCGCGGTTTAGCCGGCGCAACGTTTCTCAATTTTCATGGAAGGTCTTGGCAAAAAATTACAGGAGGCGCGCCTCGCCCGCGGCCTCACCCTCGACGAAGCAGGCCGGATGACGAAGATCCGTCCCGCCCAGCTCCGGGAAATCGAGAACGAAGATTTTTCGCAGTTCCCGAGCCTCACTTACGCGAAAGGGTTCCTCCTGATTTACGGCAAGTTCCTCGACGTCGATGTTTCGCCGTACCTGGAAGCGTTCGAAACCTCGGAGACGTTGACGACCGACGGCTATTCCTATTTGCAGGAAGCGGCGGAACCCGAGCCGATCCGGCCGGTAAAAGTACGACGACGAAGTGTGCCGGTGAGCAGTGGCGGCGGTCGCAGTTCGTTTGTGCCGCTGATCATCGGCATCATCGTCCTCGTCGTCGGATTCACGGTGATGAAATGGCTTCTCCAAATGCAGCGGCTCAAGCCACGGCCGACGCCGCCACCCGGCACTTCGCCGATCGCGACCGCGACGGCTTCCGACAAGATCATCGCGCCGCATGCGCAACCAGTGGAAAGCACAACGCCGCCGCCCGCGCCAACCGAGGCGCCGACCGCTACAGAAACAGTTGTTCCGACGATTACTCCAGCGGTGCTTGTCGCGCCGCCGGCGGAACCCGAAGTGCGCCGCGCCGAACCGGTGCATCCGCAAGATGCCGCTCAAATTCCCACGCCGAGTCCTTCGCCAAAACGCTCGCCTCGTCCGCCACGTCCCACGCCGTCCCCGCGCTTGAGCCCGACCGCAACCGCTCGGCCGCGCTAGTTAAACCATTTCGAATGTCGACGAGTCGCGTAACGCCATCTTCTGTAGCGGCGGTCTATGACCGCCGAAGAACCAACGTGGAAACGGAGAACGGCGGTCATAGATCGCCGCTACCGGGACGACCAAAGGTCGGCATGATCAGCCTCGGTTGTGCGAAGAACCTCGTCGATGCCGAGATCATGCTCGGCAGCGTTTTGAAGAGCGGAATGCAAATCACGGCGAGCGCGGACGACGCCGATGTGCTGGTGGTGAACACCTGCGCGTTCATCGATTCAGCCAAGGAAGAATCGATCGAGGCGATTCTCGAAGCGCACCAACAGCGCGGACTGGGCAAACGCGCGGGACAAAAACTGATCGTGAGCGGCTGCATGTCGCAACGCTTCTCGCGCGAGCTGCGCGAGGCGTTGCCGGAAGTGGACGCGTTCGTCGGCCTCGATCAAGTGAGCGAGCTGGGACCGATCGTTGAGCGCGTCCTGCGCGCGGGAGACGATCGCGGTTATTCCTTCGTCACCGAGCGGCCGACTTACATTCCAAATTACGACACGCCGCGGTTCCGTTTAACGCCTGCGCACAGCGCGTATCTGAAAATCGCGGAAGGATGCAATCATCCGTGCAGCTTCTGCGTCATCCCGCAAATGCGCGGACGGCATCGCAGCCGGCAGCCGTCTTCGGTTCTCGCCGAAATTCGCGCGCTCGTGGCCGAAGGCGTGAAGGAGATCAATCTGATCAGCCAGGACACGACTTATTACGGAATGGATTTGTGGTCCGAAAAAGCCGGGCCACGCCAGCCGGTGGATTCCTCGCGCGGGCCGACGCTTTCCGCGCTGCTGCGCGAGATTCAAAAAATCGAAGGCGAATTTTGGGTGCGCCTTCTCTACACCCATCCGGCCCATTGGAGCGATGAGCTGATCGCGACGATCGCGGATTGCGACAAAGTCGCGCGCTACATCGACATGCCGCTGCAACACATCGAAGAAGGAATGCTTGCGCGGATGCGGCGGGAGACGAGTCGGGCGCATATCGAGGAATTAATTACGCGTTTGCGCGCTGGAATTCCGGGCGTTGCGTTGCGGACGACCTTCATCGTGGGGTTCCCCGGCGAAAGCGAGGATGCGTTCGCGTCATTGCTGGAATTCATCGAGCGGACGCGGTTCGAGCGGCTCGGCGTTTTCAAATACTCGCAGGAGGAAGGGTCGCGGGCGGCGAAGATGCCGGAGCAGATTCCGGCGCGAACCAAGAACGAGCGCTACCGGCACGCGATGACGTTGCAGCAACGGATCGCCCGCGAGGTTGCAGCCGAAAAAGTGGGCCGTGAGTTGCGATTGCTCGTCGATCAGCCGCTCGTCGCGCGCACGCAAGCAGACGCCCCCGATATCGACACACGGGTGATTCTTGTCGAACCGGCGGCCGTTGGAGAGTTTACGACGCGCCGCATCACCGGCAGTCGCGGTTACGATCTGCTCGCGTAAGGTAGGGACGCCGCGCTGCGGCGTCCGCGGAGCAATTCGAAGACGGCTTCGGACGGCGCAGCGCGCCGTCCCTACCATTTCAATTTAACAAGTGACAGCAGCCGGACGTTTGTGCGATTTTCTTTATGCACGCTGATCGTTCATGGCTGAACCAAAAAAAGAAACTGTTCGGATCGCGCTGCCCCCACGGCCAGAGCAGGCGGGCTCTGCTCCAAGCATCGCTAAAGGCGAAACCACGCGCATTGTCCTGCCGACTCGCACACCGGTGACACCGATCCGCCGGCCGCCAACAATTACGCCGCTGCCGGCCGCCGAAACGACCGCGGACACGCCCACGCCCACGATTTTGCGCCGTCCGCCGGCGATCACCCCGGCCACTTCGCCGCTTCTCCAACCGCTGCCAAAGCCGCCGGGGGATAGAGACGAAATTGCAGCTGTTCCGCCGACTGAAATCCCATCGGTCCATCGCGGTCCGAAAAAGGAAACCGCGCGCATTAGCATTCTGCCGAAGCCCGCTGCAACGCCCGCGCCGGCCATTAACATGACGAAAACCCAGCCATTGCTGGTTCATCCGCCGGCGACCGGTGTCCAGGCCGCGCCGGTCATCATCACTTCAAAGCCACTGGCGCCGCTCGACACCATCCCGCGCCCGCTTTGCTGGGCGGTTCTCGGGATTTCCGCGCTCATTTTTCTAATTCAAATTTGGAATTACGTCGTATCGTAAGGGATGGATAATCCGCTCAACCTCGACGATTCAAATTTTGACAAGGAAGTGACCCAAAGCGCGCAGCCGGTCCTGGTGGATTTCTGGGCCGAATGGTGCGGCCCGTGCAAAATGATCGCGCCGCTCATCGATGAGATCGCGAAGGAAAAAGCCGGCTCAGTGAAAGTAGCGAAGGTTAACGTCGACGAGAACCAGAGTCTCTCGATGAAGTACAATGTGCGCGCGATCCCCGCGCTCCTCTTTTTCAAGAACGGCCAGCTCCGCGACCAGGTGATCGGGATGACGAGCAAGAAGGATTTGCTCGGGCGGCTGGAAGCACTCGCGTAACGCGAGTGCCGAAAGCTCCAAATCCCAAGCACCAAGCTCCAGAGAAGCTCCAAACATTAAGCTCCAAGGGCGCCGTCGCTGGCCGAATTCTTTTTGGTGCTTGGAGCTTGGAATTTGGAGCTTTCGAAGATGCGCCCGGCGCGGCTCGAACGCGCAACCTACAGCTTCGGAGGCTGTCACTCTATCCAGTTGAGCTACGGGCGCAGTGTGAGCTGTGGAGTATAGAGAGCGGTCCTAAAAGCTCAACCAGACCGGCGACAGCCTCATGCTCCTAATCCTGATCGTGCTCATGATCCTGATCTTTCCCGCAAGATCAGGAGCAGGATCAGGATCATGAGCAGGAATGAAATTTGCAATTTGCCGTCGCCCGATTAACAGTTCCGCCCCGCCAGCGACCCCCTTGGAGGACGTATTATGAACAGGATCATCGACGCTATTGAAAAGGAACAGTTCAAGACCGACGCCACGAAGTTCAAGATCGGCGACGGCGTTCGCGTGCACACCCGGGTGGTGGAGGGCGACAAGGAACGGATCCAGATTTTTGCTGGCATCGTGATCGGACGCAAAGGGCGCGGATTGAACGAGACTTTTACCGTTCGCCGAATTTCCTATGGCGAAGGCGTCGAACGCGTGTTCCCGGTTCATTCCCCGCGCATCGCTAAAGTCGAAGTGGAGAAGGAAGGCCGCGCCCGTCGCGCGAAGCTGAATTATCTCCGCACCCGCAAGGGCAAGGAAGCGACCGCGGTCCGCGAGTAAAGACAAACGCGGAAAAGCTGAAATCATTTCGGCATTTCAGTTTTTCAGCTTTTCAGTATTTTCCCCCCGGGATGTATCGCCGCTGCGGATTCCGGCATGAACGCAAATTGCGTGCGCTCGGAATTTCCACGATCGCCGGCATTGATGAAGCGGGGCGCGGCGCACTGGCCGGCCCTGTCGTAGCAGCAGCGGTTATTCTTCCGGAAAAATTCCGGCACAAAAAGCTGAACGATTCGAAGCAGCTGTTGCCGGAGAAACGCGAAGAGATTTATCACGATCTGATCGCGAACGATGCCATTGCGTGGGCGGTCGGCATCGTTGATTCCATCGAGATCGACACGATCAATATTCTGCGCGCGACCCACAAAGCGATGCGCGCGGCCATCGCCGCTTTGGTTATTCAGCCGGAACACGTCCTCATCGACGGGTTGCCCGTGTTCCCCTTCCCGTTTCCGCAAACGGCGATCATCGACGGCGATTGCTACAGCCTCACGATCGCGGCCGCGAGTGTGATCGCGAAAGTGACGCGCGATGCGATTATGCGCGACTTCTGCGCCCGTTTCCCGGAGTATTGCTTCAGCCAACACAAAGGTTACGGCACCGAACTCCACCTCCTGAAACTCCATGAGCACGGGCCTTGTCCGATACATCGCCGATCTTTCGAGCCGGTGGCGCAGCCGCTCTTCGACTTCGCCGCCCCGACATCTGCGGCTTGGCAAACGCGGGGAGAACCTGGCCTGCCAGTTCCTGAAGAGGAACGGTTACAAAATTCTGTATCGTAATTTCAAGGGCCGGACCGGCGGTGAGATCGACGTCATCTGCCGGGATCGCGACACGCTCGTGTTCGTCGAAGTGAAAACGCGGACGCGCGAAGATTTCGGCCGGCCGCTGGAGGCGGTGAATCGCGAAAAGCGGAACCGAATCGCGCGCGGCGGTTTGGCGTGGCTGCGATTGCTCGATGATCCGGACATCCTGTTTCGGTTCGATGTCGTTGAAGTGATTATCGCGGAAGACGCCGCGCCGCGGCTCGGGATTTTGCAAAACGCGTTCTCGCTTCCCGAGTCGTATAGATATTAGCCGCGTGAATAACAGATCGACGTCAAGGAGCGGCGGTTTACAAACCGCCGACGGATTCAGAGGGCGGTTTGGAAAGCGCCCTTCCTTGGTTGCGCTCATCGTCCTCACAGGGGCGAGCACGCTGTTTTCCGAAACACCAATCGCTCCGACGAACGCCGATTGGAAAGCCGACGCGCCCGGTGTTCGGCACAAATTCACGGTTGAGGATTTGCCCGCGCCGTTCGCGACCGAATCGGTCGACAACGGCCCGCGCGAAGTTCGTCCGCCGGCCGGCGCGCAACCGAAAGTGCCGCCTGGCTTCAAGATTGAGCAATACGCGAGCGGGTTTTCGTATCCGCGCTATCTCGTCGCTGCTCCGAACGGCGATATCTTCGTGACCGAGAGCAATCAGGGCAGCATCAAAGTTTTGCGCGATAGCGACGGCGACGGAAAACCAGATCTAACGGAAACGTTCGCAAGTTCCGGCCTGAACAAGCCATTCGGACTCGCGTTCTACCCACCTGGACCCGACCCGCAGTTTCTCTACATCGCGAATACAAATGGCATCGTCCGGTTTCCGTATCACAACGGCGATACCAAGGCGCGCGGTCCGGTTGAAAAACTAAGCGCCGAGCTTTCCGGCGGCGGATTGCTGCGCGGCGGCGGGCATTGGACGCGCGACGTCGCGTTCTCGCCGGACGGAAAGAAGATGTACGTTTCGATCGGTTCGTTTTCGAATGTATCGGACAACGCGGCGGAAGCGGATCGCGCGCGGATCTTTGAGTTCAGTCCGGACGGGACCGGCCAAAGTGTCTTCGCCTGGGGAATCCGGAATGCGGTCGGGATCAAGTTTCGTCCAGGAACGAACGAGCTTTGGATGAGCACGAACGAACGCGATGAGCTCGGCGATGATCTGGTGCCGGATTACATCAGCCACGTCGAGCGCAGCGGATTCTACGGCTGGCCGTGGTTCTACATGGGGAATCACCAGGATCCGCGGCACAAGGGAAAGCATCCGGAATTAGCCGCCAAAGTTCTGGTGCCCGATGTGTTGGTCCAGAGTCATTCCGCGACCTTGAATCTTTGCTTTTACGATGGCTCGCAATTTCCGGCCGAATACAAGGGCGATATTTTCGCCGCGTTTCACGGATCGTGGAACCGCGCGAAGCGGACGGGTTACAAAATTGTGCGGGTGCCGTTCGATAAAGCTACCGGCAAACCGCGCCGCGATTACGAAGATTTCGTGACCGGTTTCGTGACGCCGGATGGAAATGTGTGGAGCCGGCCGGTTGGGATTGCCGTCGCGAAAGATGGCAGTCTTCTCTTCAGCGAGGACGCGAACAAAACGATCTGGCGGGTGAGTTACGTTGGGAAGTAGTTAAACGAGCAATTCGTAGGAGAGAATGCTCAGGCAGTAGATTGACGCGGTTTCAACGCGAAGAACGATCGGGCCCAACGTGATCGGGCGACAGCCGTGGCTGCGCGCGAGCGACAGTTCGGCGGGAGTGAAATCGCCTTCGGGACCGACCAGCATCAGAACGGTCGATGGTCGATCGCCATGTTCGGCGAAATATTCCGCCAGGATTTTCTTGAGATGGACGGCGTCGGATTGGAGCGAGCCGATCAGTTGAAGATCGAAGCGACGGGGATGCTGAAAGAACTGCGACATCGTTTGCGGAACGTGAACCTGCGGCAGCCAGTTTTGGCCAGATTGCTTCGCCGCTTCGATCGCAACGGTTTGCCATTTCGCTTGCTTCGACGCCGCGCTTTCCTCGTCGAGACGAACAACCGTGCGATCGGAAGTGATCGGCGCGATTTCGGCGGCGCCAATCTCGACGGCTTTCTGCACGATGAGGTCCATGTTTTTCCCTTTCGGAATCGCCTGGCCCAGCGTGATCTGGCAGCGCAGGGGCGGTGTCTGGGCTTGGTGAATTTTGCGGAGCTGAATGTCGGTGGAATCCGCGGAGACGATTTCGCCCGTCAACTCCCGGCCGCGGCCGTCGAAGACCACGACCTTATCGCCGCAGTCAAGACGCAGGACATTTCGGCAGTGGTGCGCTTCGGGGCCGGTCAAGATGAGCGCACCGGCGTTCCATCGTTCCGGCGCGAGATAAAAACGGTGCATCGGAAAAGAATAACCGCGGATGACACGGATTTAAACGGATGAAGATTCAGATCTGATCTTCGTCCATCCGCGTCCTCCGCGTAATCCGCGGTTCAAATCAGCGAAAAAATTCGCGGGCACGCTCGAAGAAGCTTTTATGCAGGGGCGTGTTTTCCTCGCCGCAGAGCGAAGCGAATTCCTCCAGCTTCTGACGTTGCTCATGGTTGAGGCGCGACGGCACCTCGACCAGCAACCGCGCGAAGAGATCACCGCGATCGCGCGCATTCACATTGGCGACACCTTTCCCGCGAAGTTTGAAAACCTGGCCGCTTTGGGTTCCGGCTGGGATCTTGAGGTTGGCTTTGCCCTCGAGAGTCGGCACGGGAATTTCGCCGCCAAGCGCCGCGAGAGTAAACGAAATCGGCACTTCGCAATAGAGGTTGTCGTCTTCGCGCTGAAAAATCGGGTGCTCCTTGATGTGGATGACGACGTAGAGATCGCCGGCGGGCCCGCCCCTGATTCCGGCCTCGCCGTTCCCGGACGAACGCAAACGGGATCCGTCCGCGATCCCGGCTGGGATTTTTAACTGGATGCGGCTGGTGTTTTCGGCGCGCCCTTCGCCATCGCAGGCGCGACACGGTTTCTCGATGATCTGACCGACGCCACGGCAACGCGGGCAGGTTTGCGACACCTGGAAAAAACCGCGCGAGCTGATGACCTGGCCGCGGCCGCCGCAGCTCGGGCAATTGATCGTGCGCGAGCCGGGCTCGGCGCCTTTGCCGGCGCACTTCGCGCAGGTGTCGAGCTTTCGGACTTCGATTTCTTTGTCGACGCCGAAGGCCGCTTCTTCGAGCGTGATTTGCATGTCGTAACGCAAATCCGAACCGCGCTGCCGGCCTTCGCGATCGGTCGTGGCGCCGCCACCAAAAAAACTTTCGAAAATTCCGCCGCCGGCGCCGCTGAAAACTTCCCGGAAAATATCGAATGGATCGTGAAACCCGCCGCCACGTCCCATGCCCTGAGTGAAGGCAGCGTGGCCGAACCGATCGTAGGCCGCACGCTTATCGGCATCCATGAGGACGTCGTAGGCTTCGCCGAGTTCCTTGAACTTTTCTTCCGCGTGCGGGTCGTCCGGATTTTTGTCGGGATGGTATTTGACCGCGAGCTTGCGGTACGAACGCTTCACTTCCTCCTCGCTCGCGGTGCGCGAGACGGAGAGCACTTCGTAGTAATCGCGCTTTTCAGTCGGCATGGTCTTCAATTCGTAATCGTGCTCGTGCTCGTGCTCGTGCTCATGCTCGAATTCAAAACGCCAGAAAGCAAAGGTCGATCACGAGCAGGAGCACGAGCACGATTACGATTTATTCCGCCGGCCCACTCGAAACGACAACGCTCGACGGCCGCAGAAGTCGATCCTTGAGCTTATAACCGCGGCGCATCTGGCGAATGACGGTGCCTTCCGCAACTTTATCGCTGGGCTCGTGCGCGATCGCTTCATGCAGGTTCGGATCGAACTTTCGCCCGGCCGCGTCGATCGGTTGGAGACCGCTGTCCGCGAGAAAATCCAGGAGCTGCTTGAACACCATGCTCATTCCCGAAAAGACCGGCGACTTCTCGCCTTCGGCGCGGGCTGCTTCCAGGCCGAGCTCGAAATTATCGACAATGGCGATCAGTTTCTCGAGCAACGAGCTGTTGGCGTATTTGATCGCTTCCTCTTTTTCGCGAGCGGCGCGCTTTTTGTAATTTTCGAAGTCGGCCTGGCTGCGGAGCGCGAGATCGCGGAACCGATCCAGGTCCGCCTGCAAACCGTCGGTATCGTCCTCCGGCTGCGCGTTCTCGGGTGGCGCCGGCGAATCTTTTTCCTCCGCTTCGGGTTCAGTTACCGGAATTTTTTTCATGTCTTGCGAATAGCAATCAAAGTGATGTCGTCGTTTTGCGGCTGCGCTCCCACGAAGTCGCGAAGCTCGTCAATGATCCGCGTGATAATCGCAGGTGCCCCCTCCGGCGCGCTCGTTCGCACGCATTCGATCATCCGGTCCGGGCCAAACTCGTCTCCGTTCGCGTCCAGCGCTTCGGTGACGCCATCGGTGTAAAAAAGCAGGCAATCGTTCCGTTTGAGCGAGAGGGGAAAGTCGCCCGTAATCCTATCGAACACGCTTCCACTGTCAATTCCGACGACCATTCCCGGCGGCTTCACCGGCACCGCAGTTTTCGTTTCGGAATTGAAAAGAATCGGCGCGTCGTGCCCGGCGCGGGAGAGCGTCACCGTGCCGTCCGCGTGGTCGAGAATCGCGTAGGCCATGCTGATGAACATGTCTTCCTTGATGTCGGGATAGAGCTGGCGGTTCACCTTTTGCAAGACGTCGGCCGGCGACGGATTACCGGTCGCCTGGCTGCGCAACACGCTCCGGCAAATCGCCATGATGATCGAGGCCGGCACGCCTTTGCCGGAAACGTCCGCGATCGCGACGCCGAGCCTGGCGTTGTCGACCTCCAGGTAATCGAAGTAATCGCCGCTGACGTGGCGCGCGGGAATATTGATGCCGCTGATTTCAAATCCCGGGATGACCGGCGCTTCGCTCGGCAAGAGGATGCGCTGGATGTCGCGCGCGATTTCGAGGTCGTGATCGAGCCGCTTCTTTTCGTTTGCTTCCGAGTAGATGATCGCGTTGTAGAGCGCGAACGCCGATTGCTCCGCGATCGATTTGAAGACAACGAAATCGCTTTGGGTGAATGACGGATGCGATGGGCCGTTGCCGAGCGCGAGCACGCCCATGTTTTGCTTTCCATAGAGCAGCGGAGTTACCATCACCGAAGCAGCGCCTAACGACGTCCCGCGCAGTCCCGCCAGCTCCGGCGCATTCGCCAGATCAGTGAGCAATACCGGCTCGCGCGTTTGCCAGACGCGCCCAATGATTCCCTCGCCCGGCGCAATCGCGTGCAGCCGCAGATAACTTTCCAGCGCCGCCGGATTCGAGGCCGCCTGTTGCAGGATGGGCGTCGGCACATCGATGAACGGCGGGCAACCCTTTGAAATAAAAGCCGGCGCAAGTTTTCCGCCGGCGCGCTCCATCATGTAAAGCGCGCCGCCCTGGGCATCGAGGACGCGGGCCGCGCCTTCCACAATCAACCGATGCAGATCCGCCGCGCGGATCGTTTCGGTAAACGCTTCCCCTAGCCCGTGGAGAAAATCGAAGACGAGCGTTTCCTCGATCTGAATTTCTTCCTTCGAGCGTTCGAGCTGGCGAATGCGAACGCGCTGCTGCCACCAGGTGAAGGCCCAGGCCGCGAGCGACGCGATGAGCAGGCCGAGGAAAACGATTGGCCACATGCGCCGCGGAGGGGATCAGTTCGACGGCGTCTCGTGGTGGAGGTCTTGTTTCAGATAATCGAGGACGTCTTTGAAACGAGAGATGTTCTCCGGCGCGGCTTCGCAGAGTGCTTCGTGCGCATGGAGCATGTCGGCGTTGACTTGCTTTTTTTGTTCCGCCACCGATCCGTTGGCCTTGTCACGCTGGAGCAACTCGCATTGCGGAGCAGCATTGCCGTTGCTGTGAATGTCGAAAATCTGATCGAGCCCGAGGCCCATCAGCAGATTTCGGCTGCGCTCGCCACAATGAACGACGTGCAGATGTCCGTGCCCTAATTCTTTCAGGCGCAACGCCACGCCTGCCATCGTGCCCATGAACGTGGAATCCATCATGACGCAGTTCTCGAGATCCACCACGAACTCGCGGTAGCCACGATTGACCATCTCCCGGGTAAACTCCTTGAGGTTGCCGCTGTTGAGGAAGCTTCCCTTGCCCTCGACCTTCACCCAAACGGCATCGCCGTTTACCCCGACCTGGATTGACGACTGCACTGCGATGGAAAATTACAGGGTTACGGGGGGTAATGTCAACCGGGGTAGCTATTCCCAAAGGTAAGACCGGTTCTCCGCCACGATCTTGCCGTTCTCGATCAACAAACAACGCCAGGCCGTGACCCGGCCGTCCTGGAAATAATCGTCGCCGATAATGGCGAATTCCGTTTTGTTGTTTTTCGTCGCGTTCGAGTAGGAAACCTCACGAGCCTGGACGAACGAGCGCAGCTTTTCCTGGCGATATTCCAGGCGCACCGTGACGTTCGCCGGTCGTTTTACGCGCCAGAAAAAATCGAGGTAGTTGCCGTAACGCTGGTTCTTGTCCGCCTGGGAGACCGCGCCGTAGAGCCGATAGGTGCGCTCGAAGCCAAGGGACGCTTCGGCGATCCCCGCGGTTGGATTATTCGGATTAACTGCGCCGGAGAGAGCCTGGGTAATAGATTTTTTCGCCTTGGGAGGATTCGGGTCCAGGTAAAACAGTTTGGTTTTCCGGAACTGGAAATCGTCGTTCAGCGCCACCGGGAGCTTGTCGACCTTCGTCAGAACTTTCGCCGGCGGTTGGCCCGCCGCCCAGGCGTTCGTAGCCAGGAGAATCGCGAGGATGGAAACCGCCATCGTTTTCACGGACTAAGCAAACGGGAACAGGCGCGAGATGTCAAAGCGGACGTAGCCGGGTAGATTTCGGATGTGATTGAAGTGCGATACGAACGCGGCGTTTATCTGCCGAATGAAGACATCTGGCTCGATCCGTGGGATGCGAAGCCATTCGCCTTCGTCTCTCACGCCCACAGCGATCACATCGCGCCGCACGACGAAATCATCGTGTCCGAACGCACAGCGCGTCTGATGCAGGCGCGGATGCCGGGCGAACGCCGTGAGCACGTTCTAAATTTCGGCGAGAAACAAACGATTCGCAGCCTCGACATCACGCTGATTCCGGCGGGCCACATCTTTGGGTCGGCGCAATTTTTCCTGGAAACGAAGGACGGCTCGCTCCTTTACACCGGCGACTTCAAGTTGCGGCCGGGACGTTCGGCCGAGCCGGCGGAATGGCGACAGGCGCAAACTCTGGTCATGGAGACCACGTTCGGTCTGCCGCGTTATCGTTTCCCACCCACCGAACAAACCGTCGGGCAAATCGTGGCTTTTTGCCGTGACGCTCTCGACACCGACGCGGTTCCGGTCCTGCTCGGCTATTCGTTAGGCAAAGCGCAGGAGATTCTTTGCGCGCTTTCTGACGCCGGCCTCAAGCCGATGCTGCACGGCTCCGTCCACCAGATGACGCGCATTTACGAGCAGTTCGGCCAATCGTTTTGCGACTACGAACGCTACAACGCAAATCAGGTCGCCGGCAAAGTCCTGATTTGTCCGCCGAGCGTGAACCGCTCGCGCATGCTTGAAAAAATCAAAAACAAACGCGTGGCGATGATCAGCGGATGGGCGGTCGATCCGAATGCGATTTATCGGTATCAGGTCGACGCCGCGTTTCCATTGTCCGATCACGCGGATTACACGGACCTGTTACGTTACGTCGAGCTGGTGCAACCGGAGCGCGTGCTGACATTGCATGGATTCGCGGCGGAGTTCGCGCGGGATTTGCGAGAGCGCGGCCTCGAAGCGTGGGCGTTGAGCCAAGAGAACCAGATGGAGCTGAGTCTCCAGTCCGGGCAGCGCACGCGCCCTCGCGTGCCCTTTGCCGCGCCGTCGCGGCAAAGCGGGGAGGAAGTTCGCGAAGGCGAGGGCGCCTTCGCCAGCACGCGAGGCGCGTGCGGTCCCCAATCTGAGTTTCACGCGTTTGGGGAAGTCGGAGAAGCGATCGCCGCGACGCCGGCGAAGTTGGAAAAGATACGGCTGCTTTCAGAATATTTGCGAGGGCTGAACCCTGAAGAGCTCGCGATCGCGACGACTTACTTCACCGGAAAACCGTTTTCGCAAAACGATCTGCGCACGGTTCAGGCGGGTTGGGCGGTGATCCACCGCGCGCTGATGGCTGCGGCGAAACTTGCCGAGCCCGAGTTTCGCCAAATCGCGATGTCGCATGGCGATGCGGGCAAGACAGCGCTCGATTCGCTCGAAGGCCGGACGGCGCCGGAACCGTTTTCGCTCGCGGAATCGCGAAAGCTTTTCGAAGCGCTTCACAAAACGCGCGGACCATTAGGCAAAACGGAACTTCTTCAGAAACGCTTCGCTCGGTTGTCGGCGCGCGAAGGCCAGTACGTCGTGAAAATTCTCACCGGCGACCTGCGGATTGGATTGCGAGAAGGACTCGTCGAGGAAGCGATTGCCGCCGCCTTCGCCGCGCCGTTGGATGAAGTAAAGGAAGCGAACATGCTGCTCGGCGATCTCGGCGCAGTCGCTGTTCTCGCATCGAAAGGCGAGCTGCATCGAGCCGAGCTTTCGTTGTTTCGTCCAATCAAAAGCATGCTCGCGAGTCCCGAGCCGACAGCGGAAGCGATTTGGTCGCGGTTCGAAAGCGCACCGGTTGTTTACGTCGAAGACAAGTTTGACGGCATTCGCGCGCAACTGCATCGCGGCAACAATCGCGTGGAAATATTTTCGCGCGACCTGCGGCGGATGACTGACCAATTCCCCGAGCTGGCCGATCACGCTCGCCAATTCGACGCCGAAGTAATTCTCGACGGGGAAATCATGGCGTTCGAGCACGGGAAAAAACTGACCTTTTTCGACCTGCAAAAACGATTGGGCCGAAAACATGAAGGCGCCGATTTGTTCGCGACCGCGTCCGCCGACGTGCCGGTCGTTTTCGTCGCGTTCGATTTACTTTGGCTTAACGGCGAATCTTTTTTGCGCCGGCCGTTGCGGGAACGACGCGAAGCATTACGCGGCCTGAAACTGCCGACCGGTTTCCAGCTCGCCGAAATTTATCCGGCCCATTCCGCCGACGAAATCGAAACCGCCTTTCAACAGGCGCGCCGCCGATTCAACGAAGGCTTAATGGTGAAGGATCCCGAAAGCATTTATTCGCCCGGCCGCCGTGGAATGTTCTGGTTCAAGCTCAAAAAAGAGCTGGCGACACTCGACGTCGTCGTCATCGCGGCGGAACTTGGTCACGGCAAGCGCAATCATGTCCTGAGCGATTACACGTTCGCCGTCCGCGACGAAACGACTGGCGAATTGCTGACCATCGGCAAGGCCTACAGCGGATTGACCGATGTCGAGATCGCCGAGTTGACCGAGCATTTCAAAAAGCAAACCATCGCGAATCACGGCCGTTATCGCGAAGTGAAACCGGACACCGTTTTGGAGATCGCGTTCGATTCCATTCAGCCGAGCACCCGGCATGAGAGCGGTCTCGCGCTGCGTTTCCCGCGGATCAAAGCGATCCGGCGCGATAAAACAGTCGACGCGATCGATACGCTCGCCTACGCACGGTCGCTTATGAACGACCGCGTGCCGAAATGATTTAGTTAGGCGGCGTCGAGGGCGCTGGTGTCGGCGTTCCGCTCTCAGTGGGACCGGGCCGAGGCGACTTGCGATTTTTTTGCCGCTCGTCCGCAGGCGGGGATTGTGCGGTCGCCGGTGTCTGGGCTTGTGCCGGGGGTGTCGCCACCGGCGGAGGAGTCATGCGCGGCGGCATCGTTCGCCGTGGAACGTCCTTTGGCATCGGCGGTCGCGCGGTATCGGACGTTTCAGGTGCAACGCTCGGGGTCGGAAGCGTTGGACGGGGCGAAATTGGCGGACGCTTGACCGGTGTAAAGGTCGGCAATGGTTTCGACGAAGGTTCCGTTGCAGCCGACGGCGTCATAGTTGGCACAGGCGTGTTCAAGGCCGGCGGCGCAGTTCGACGCGGAACCATCGGCACTGACGCTTTCGCCGCCGGCGTTGGGCTAATCCGAACCGGAATCGACGGCGACGGACGAGTTCTCGGCGTCATTGAAACCGCAGGTGTAGGGCTGGCCGCGGTAGTCTCAGCCGCAGTGGGCGATGCTGCTGGCGACGGAGCCATCGTCGGCGCAACGCTCGGCGATCTGCGCGCACGCGGTGACGGGGAAGCGGCGGGGCTTGCCGTCGCAGAAGCGGCTGAAGGTGGCGTTGCTGCTGGCGACGGAGTCATCGTCGGCGCAACGCTCGGCGATCTGCGCGCACGCGGTGACGGGGAAGCGGCGGGGCTTGTCGTCGCAGAAGCGGCTGAAGGTGGCGTTGCTGCTGGCGACGGAGCCATTGTCGGAGCAACACTCGGCGATCTGCGCGCACGCGGTGACGGGGAAGCGGCAGGGCTTGTCGTCGCAGAAGCGGCTGAAGGTGGCGTTGCTGCTGGCGACGGAGCCATTGTCGGAGCAACGCTCGGTGAGCTGCGCGCACGCGGTGACGGGGAAGCGGCGGGGCTTGTCGTCGCAGAAGCGGCTGAAGGTGGCGTTGCGCTGCCAGCGGGGGCGATTGTGGCCGTGGCGGCAGCGGTCGCCTCTGGTGTCGTCGACGCTGCAGAAGTTGGACCGGCTTCCGACGGCGGCACGAATCTCTTCGGTGGCGCATTTGGCGGCGGCGTCGCTTCCGTCTTGATCTTCGTGCGCGCGCGCTCGGCCGCGGATCGATCGGAAACGGAGGTCCAGCCGTTGTCGACGTTCACTTCCGTCACGCGTTCCTTCACGCGACGCGGCCGGAAAATATTTCGGACTTCACTCAGGACGGGGACGGAAATTTGCAGCTCGTTCCCCTGCACGCGCGGCGGCCCTTCGAAGTTTCGCTCGCGCCGGAGCCGATAACGCTCGATCGGCCGCTGGCCGCGCGAACGTAATTCATCGTAGCTCGGTCCTTCATTGACGACCGTCGTGTTCGAGAACGTGATGCGGGTGACGTTTGTCGTTTCGATGACGATGTTGATGTTGCGTTCGGCGGGAACAACCGCGCGCCGCACATGTTCGGCGCCAAATTCGTTGGAGGGCACGAACGAGTATTGGTCCGGGCCGATGTCGTAGTAGCTATCGGCCCAATTCTGGATGCCGCTCTTGCGATCGAAGCGCGCTTCCGGCGGCAACGGCGCCCAGCCAACGTAATCCTTGCTCGAACGCCACGAGACCCAGGCCGGCGCCCATTCTTCTCCCGGCACCCAAACCCAGCCGACGCGGCGCAACCTTACCCAGCGCCCGTAGTGATAGGTCGCCCACCCGAACGATTCGTCCGTGATCCACGTCCAACCGGCATCGCTGTAAACCCAGTGGCCTTCCGTGTACGGCCGCCAATCGCGCGAGCTCTCCGCTTCGCGCGGCTGGAAAACGTAACCGTAGTCCTTCGTTTCTCGCCATTCCCCGTAGGGATCGAGCTTCTCGTAAAACATTCCATAGGTCGCAGTCGAACGCGTTTCGGAACGGCTTCCTCCATCGCTTCGTTCGGTGACAACTTCTTCCGTTGGCGGAGCGGCTGGTTCTTCGACAACGGGCGTCGGGCTGGCCGCCGCGACGGCTTCTCGATCAGCGAGGGCTTTCTCGCGCGCTTCGAGTTCTGCCTGTTGTTTCGCGACACGATCCTTGTCCGCAGCCAGGCGTTCCGCCGCGAGCCGGTCCTGCACCTGGCGTTCGACTTCGGCTTTTCGTTCCTCTTCGGTCGGTTGCTTTTGACAGGAAACAAAAACCGCCAGGGCCGCGATCAACGGGAAAACGGAAAACTTCTTCATGTTGTGGTTAGACCTTAATACGCCTGGGTTATTCGAATTAGTCGTGCGGAGATGGCGATGCCGTGGGCGACTCTGAAATCGGAATGATGGTGACTTTCTCGATCTTATCGCGCCGCGCTTTCTGCACGTTCGCATAGACAGCCACCAGTGCGACCGCGACTGCGATGACGAGCATCAACACGAGCCCGGAGCGCGGGGCGCGGGATGGATCGTCTGGCGTTGGCACCGCGCATCGTCCGCCGCGCGGCAATTTAACGCAAGCGCGTCATTCCGTTCGCAAGGCCGCGATTGCGTCCATCACGCGCTGGCTCAATCGCTGGTAAACTTCTTTGCCGCCGGCGGCGACATCTCCCTGCGTGAAAAAAATCGGTTCCCCAACCACGATCGTAATTCGGCCGGTTCGCGGCCATTTTTCATGGATTGGCCACGCGTCGTAAGCGCCAAAGATTCGCATCGGCACGACAGGCGCCAGCGTTTTGGCGATGACCAAGCCGAGTCCGGGCTGTGCCGGCTGCAGTTTCCCATCGGAGGTTCGCTGGCCCTCGGGAAAAACCACCGTCCCCTGGCCCGCTCGAAGAATTCGGATCAACGCTTTTAAGGCCGTGCGATCGCGCCCGGTCTCCGAATCCACCGGAATCACGTTCAACTTCGGCAGGATCCAGCCCATGAACCAGCCCTTTAGAAGGGAACGCCGCGCGAGGAAATACACGGCGCGATCGGAAACACTGCCCACGAGCGGCGGATCGGCGAAGCTTTGGTGGTTCGCCGCCAGGATCACCGGACCGTGATTCAGCATCCGCTCTCGATGAATCACGCGAAGCCGAAAGAAGATCCGGCCCAGAATTCTAGTTAGATGATAGCCGACCCAGTAATATGGATTCAAAACGGCCTAACGAAGCCCCTTCAGCTTTAAGCGGCCAATGATTTCCCCGACGACGCCTTCGATGGTCAGGTTCGAGCTGTCGATGACATGCGCGTCCTCGGCGATGATGAGGGGCGAGGCGCGGCGCGAGGAATCGGCCCGGTCCCGCGCGGCGATCTGATCGCGCAGACCCTGCGCCTGCCGGCGGCGCAGCCGGACATCGGGCGAAGCGTCGATGTAAAACTTGTAGGGCGTGTCTGGAAAAACGACCGAGCCGATGTCGCGGCCTTCCATGACGATATCGTGGTCGACCGCATAGCCGCGCATTTTTTCGACGAGGATTTCGCGGAGACGCGGAACGCTGCTCACGAGCGAGACATTATCGTTCACCTGATCCTCGCAGAGATGCGGGCTCGGATCCGTTCCATCGATGAGGATGTGGGAACCGTCGCGGTCGAGCGTGCAATCGATCCGCGTATCTTCCACCAGGCGAATGATCGCGGCCGCGTCTCCGGGCGGCACCCCATGATTGAGGATGTGCCAGGTCATGGCGCGATACATGGCGCCGGAGTTCACGTAATCGAACCCGATCTGTTTCGCGAGCGCCCGCGCCACGCTGCTTTTTCCCGAGGCCGCCGGCCCGTCGATTGCGACAACCCGATGAGCGCTCTCGCGCGCGTTCATTCCTCGTCGACTTTCGCCGGCGTCAGCGAACTGATGACCGGCGTGGTGACGCGGACCCGCTTCGCGCTCACGAATTCATCGAGCGTTTTCTCGAAACCCGGATACGATTCGCGGACGCATTCCACGTCCTGAACGATCGTCTCGCCATCCGCGAACATGCCGGCCACCGCGAACGCCATCGCAATCCTGTGATCACCGAAGCTCGCCACCCGCGCGCCGCGCAACTCGCCCCGGCCATGGATCTCGAGCCCGTCTTTTTGCTCGACCACTTCCGCTCCCATCGCTCGCAAATTGTGCGCGATCGCGGCGATGCGGTCGGTTTCCTTCACTCGCAATTCCTCAGCCTGGCGAATAATTGTCGTGCCGCTGGCGAGCGCGCCCGCCACCGCCAGGATCGGCAGCTCATCGATCAACTGCGGGATTTCTTTCCCTTGAATGACCGTTGCTTTCAGTGGCGCGCCAGTGACTTCCACCGTCCCGCTGTGCTCCATTTGTTCGACGTCGTCGACCGCTTCGCGAACTTGCGCGCCCATCCGGACCAGAACGCCGAGCACCGCGGTGCGCGTTTCGTTAAGGCCGACGTCGCGCACGAGAAGATGACCACCCGGTTGCGCCGCGGCGGCGACAAGCCAAAACGCGGCTGAAGAAATGTCGCCCGGGATTGTGAAATCGCGCGATTCCGGAACTTGATCGCCGAAAATGCTGATCGCGTCGTCTTCTTCGCGCGCTGTCCGGACCAGAAAATAGTTGAGCATCAGCTCGGTGTGATTGCGGCTGGGCGACGGTTCGCGGACGGTCGTTTTTCCCTTCGAGAAAAGGCCGGCGAGGAGGAGCGCGCTCTTCACCTGCGCGCTTGCGATTGGCAGAACATGGCCGGCGCCCTTCAACTTCACGCCGTGAATTTTTACCGGCGCAGTTTCGTTGGGCCCTTGCGCCATGATGTTCGCGCCCATCTTCCGCAGCGGCAAAATCACGCGGTCCATTGGACGCGCGGAAAGGGTCGCGCCGCCGACGAGGACGCTGTCGAAATTCTGGCCCGCCAAAAGTCCCGCGAGCAGCCGCATTGTCGTCGCCGAATTCCCGCAATCGATCTCGCCCAACGGCGCGGTGAGCAGCCGTTTTTTCCCGTGAACGATCAGCATGTCCGGCTCCGGGTGCTCGATCTTGATTCCGAGCGACCGCATCGCCTGGACGGTGCGCAGACAATCGTCGCTCGGGAGAAAACCGCGCAGGACGCAGGCGCCGTTCGTCAGCGAGCCGATGATGACCGCGCGATGCGAAATGCTCTTGTCGCCCGGCACGGTGATCTCGGATTCGATCCGGGGCGCGCGTTTAATGCGAAATTCCATGTGACTCTATTAATTCGGTTCGACTCACGCCGTCGCGCGCGCAGAAAAACGGCAACGAGCGACGCTCAGCATCGGGACAATCGGCAGCGTTGTCCAGCGCAGCCTAGGTAGGGACGCCGCGCTGCGGTGTCCATCACGCCGCCGACAGTCGCGGACGGCGCAGCGCGCCGTCCCTACCAACGCGTCAGGGAACGAGGAAGATTTTTTGCGTGTACGGATCCTTGACCTCGGTTCCCGGCGGGAAACCGCGGACATCGACGTAACCAGAATTCGGCGCGTACGGGCTGGTCACGAATCCGGGTTTATTCGGAACCGGAATCCCGTAAGGCAAATCGCCCTTGGTTGGTTTGTTCACCGTGGCGGCGGTCGGCTGCGGGGCCGTTTCCGGCGGCGGATTTGTCGTCGGTGGCGGCGGGCCGGCGTTCGGATCGTACGGTTGCTGCGGTGGCGGATAGGGAGAGGGCGTCGCCGCAGGATAACGAGAGGGATGGCGCGTCGGGCGCACGGGCGGTTCGTCCTCGCAGGCGGTCAGCAAAGCAAAGGCACCGAGAAGCGAAAACGAGAGCGAAAGTTTCATAAGCGATTTCGACGACATTGTATCCGTTGTAATTCAATCTCGAGCCTCTGACAATCGCTAAATACATGGGACCAAAGGCCAATGTCGAACTTTGATCGCTTGAGAAAAAATACAGTTCCGGGGCAAGCTGGTTCCGAATCAAAAGAAAAGGCATGGCGAAAAATTCCGGCGAACGAATCCTGGTGGCGGACGACGACGCAACGAGCCGCAAATTGCTCACGCGGATCCTGACGCGCGCCGGATTCACCTGCACGGAAGCGCCGGACGGGATCGAGGCGTTGAAGCAGCTGCACGACGACGCGCCGTCGTTGTTGCTCCTCGACTACGACATGCCGGGGATGAACGGCGCGGAGGTGCTGAAGCAACTGCGCCGTGATGGCAACGCGATCGTCGCCCAAATACCGGCGATCATGCTCACCGGTCACGGCGGTGAAGAAAGCGAAGTTCTTTGTCTGGAAGCGGGCGCGGACGATTTCGTGACGAAGCCGATCAACGACGCGGTGCTGCGAGCGCGGATCGATACGCAATTGCGACTGCGTTCGATGCGGAGCCAGTTGCAGAAACAGAACGATGAGCTCGAGGCGTGGCGGCACAATCTGGAGCGCGACCTGGAAGCGGCGCGGCTCACTCAGCAATCGCTCATTCCGCTAAAACCGCCGGTGTTGCCGGGCTGGGAAATCGCGGCGTGTTATCGGCCGGTGATCCAGGTCGGCGGCGATATTTACGGATGGCTGCGGATGGCAGACGGCCGGACCCTCTTTTGGATTGTCGATGCGACCGGGCACGGCGCCTCGGCCGCGCTCCTGACGACGCTGGCGAAATTGCTCTTTCATCACGGCACCGCGGAGAACAACGATCCGGCCAAGATCATGGAAACAGTGAACAACGATTTTCGAAGTATTTTCGGTGCGCGCTCGTTCATGACGGCAATGTGCGTGGCGCTCGATTCGGCGAGCGGCCGGGTGAGCGTGGTCGGCGCGGGTCATCCGCCGTTGCTCGTGGCGCGGGCCGGCGGACGGAGCGAATCGATTCCGTCGTCCGCTCCGCCGCTCGGGCTGTTGGAACGTTCGGAATTTGTCGAAGCGACCGCGGACCTGGAACCGGGCGATGCATTCCTGCTCTATACCGACGGAATTTATGGATCGGAGCACGGAGAGAATCCGTTGCTCTCGGCGAAGCGTCTGTCGGAATCGCTTCAGCCAATGGCAGAAAGCGCGCAAGTGTTGCTCGATCGCGTCCTCGACACGGCTGGAATTCAGAACAATGGAAAAGAACCGCCGGACGACATAGCCGCGATCGCGGTCCGGCGTTCACAATGAGCCGCGAAAAATTTTCGAGAAATTTGTTATTGCCCTCTTACGAGTGAAGGATTAGTCAACCTCTATGCCGAAAACCAAAGCCAAAAAGACAGCTTCAAAACGTAAACCGAACGCCGCCTTCATGAGACCGGTGCAGCCCGACGATAAACTCGCCGCGATCGTCGGTTCGAAACCGCTCCCACGTTCCGAGCTCACCAAGAAGCTCTGGGACTACATCAAGAAGAACGGTTGCCAGGATAAGAAAAAGCGGACCATGATCAACGCGGACGATTCGCTCAAGCCGGTGTTCAACGGCAAGAGCCAGGTCAGCATGTTCGAGATGACCAAACTGGTCTCCGGACACCTTAAATAAATCTTTCGGTTAAGTTTTTTAGCCCGGCGTGTTATGCGCCGGGCTAGCTTTGTACAGAAAGAGCGGCGGCTTGCGGACGAAGCCAAGCTGCGGGAAGTTCGCAGCGTGAAATTCCTCCGCTTGATGCTGGTGGTCGCGACGCTGTTGGCGGTTTCCTGTTCGAAAAAGGAAACAGCCGAGAAGCAGCCGGAAAAAAAGCCGGAGACCCAGGTCGCGGCGGCGAAGCCCGGCTGGTTGACCAGCCTCGAGCAGGCTCAAAAAGAAGCGCAGGCGAAGAATCGCCTGTTGCTGATGGATTTTACCGGCTCGGATTGGTGCGGCTGGTGCATCATGCTCGACAAAGAAGTTTTTTCGAAGCCCGAGTTCAAAGACTATGCAAACAAGAATCTCGTGCTGCTCGAGCTGGATTTTCCGCGGATGAAAAAGATGCCCCCGGAAGTAACGGCGCAGAATGAGAAACTGGCGGTGAAGTACGGAATTCAGGGTTTTCCGACGGTCGTTGTTTTCGACAGCAACGGTAAGCCCCTTGGCGCCCTTGGGTATCAGGCGGGCGGTCCGCAAGCTTTTATCGCCCAACTCGAAAAGCTGCGAAAAGGCTAGCTAGTTTGCGTTCTTGACTTCGAACGCGCGCTGAAGTGCGTCAGCTAATTCGGAGCGCGTAAACGGTTTCGGCAGCGCGCCGCGAAATCCGTAGGCGAGAAATTCCGAGAGCGCGGCTTCGTCAGAATAACCGCTGCAAATGATCGCGTTCACTTTCGGATCCATCGAGCGGAGCCGCTCAATCGTCGCCACGCCGCCCATTCCGCCGCGCACCGTTGCGTCGAGAATGACCGCCTGGAAATGTTCGCCCTTGCGAAGAGCGCGCTCGTAAATCCGAACCGCCTCTAGCCCATCAGGCACCGCGGTGACTTCGTAGCCGAGGGTTCCGAGAAGTTGCGAAGTCAGCTCGCGGATCGCTTCCTCATCGTCCATGATGAGAATGCGCTGGTGATTGTAATGAAACGGACGGCCGGCGCCGCGTCCCGCTCGGGCGCCATTGGCGTTGTCTGTCGCGCGTAAATAGAATGAAAAGACCGATCCCTCGCCGGACGTATTTTCCAGCAGAAGCAGACCGCCGTGTTTCTTCACGATCGAGTAGCTGATAGCCAGGCCGAGACCGGTCGCAGTCGGTTTCGTCGTGAAGTACGGATCGAAAATCTTCGTGCGCAAATCGTCGGTAATTCCAGTGCCGCGATCGGTTATCGTGACCTTGAGATAACGCCCGGGCGGCAGCGGCTGGTTCACGTTTTCCTCGAAGACAACGTTGCGGGCGCGGACGCGAATCGTTCCGCCCTGCGGCATCGCTTCGCGCGCATTCAACATCAGCGCGTTGACCACCTGCTCGATCTGGCCCGCGTCCACCTCCGCTTTCCAGAGATCGACGGTAATGTCGAAGTCGGTCCGCAAATTCGAGCCGTAAAGCGCAAACTCGGCGGAGTGCTCGAGCAGCTCACCGATCGAAACCATTTTCTTCAAAGGCGCGCCGCCTTTTGAAAAGGTGAGCAGCTGACTGGACAAATGGGCGGCGTGTTGCGCGGCCTGGCCGGCTTTCGAAAGAAATCCGAGGAGGCTGCCGGAATCCGCCGGCGCTTCGATCTGCGCCAGCCCTATGTTTCCGGAAATGACGGTGAGAATGTTGTTCAGATCGTGCGCGATTCCGCCGGCCAGCGTGCCGAGAGATTCGAGTTTGCTGGTCGTGAGCCGTTCTGTTTCGGATTTCTTGCGCTCACTAACGTCCCGGATAAAAACCGAAATCCCGCCGTTGCTGCGATAGGCGTGAACGTCATACCAAATCTTGCCAGTCGCGTCCGCCGCTTCGAATTCGATCCCGACGCGCTCCGCCATCACTCGTTCAAAATTGGTCTGGAAAATCGATCCGATGAGCCACGGGAACTGTTCCCAAAGGACATGGCCGAGGACGTCTTCGCGTTTGCACCGGACCATCTTCTCGGCTTCCGCGTTGATGTAGGTCAGTTTCCAATCCGAATCGACCGCGAAAAATCCGTCGGTGGTCTTCTCGAGGATGTTCGTCATTGTCCGCGCGGATTCGATTAGCGCCGCCCGCGCCTGATTGCGTTCCGCAAGCTCGCGGATCTGGCGCTCGGCGACGGAAATCCGGACGCTCAGCAGGCCGAGGTCGAGCGGTTTGGTGAGATAATCGTTGGCGCCTGCTTCCAGCGCCTGCTCCAGGTCTTCCGTGTCGGCTTTCGCCGTGACCAGGAGGATAAACATCGCGTCGCCGTCAGGGCGCGTCCGCAGTTCGCGGCAAAGATCGACGCCGCTTTTTCCGGGCAACATCCAGTCGAGGATCAGGAAGGGGAAGCTCTGCGCGGCGAGCTCGGCTTCGGCTTCCTCGGCGCTGCTGACGGCGGTCACGTCATGACCGCGCTTGGCGATAAGCCGCTGCAAATTGCGGCGGCTGCCGGGATGATCTTCGACAAGCAAAATTTTCATTTAAGGAGAAGCCAAAAAACCGACGCAGCGGCCGGGCCTCACTGCGCAACCCGGCGCCACTTCGCTCAGGCGGAGTGAGTCATGTCCCTCATTTTAGCAGGATAACTGCCAAGGTTGCGAATATGTCGGGAAACATCGGTTGGTTAATGATTCGTTTTCGCGAGCCGGTCCGGTCCCGTCGCGACGCGAGATTGCCCCTGGCTTGCGTTGCAGATGGCGTCTGCTAGATAGACGCAGGTTTTTTCGCGCGCTCTCTTCTCCATGCTTTCTCGAAGGTTCATCGCTCTTGGCGCGATCATTTTTTTGATTGCGCCGGTTTCTTATTCACAGGAACCGAAGCCGGCTCCGTCCGCGGAAAAACCAAGCGCGTCTCCGGTTAAACCAAGAGCGACACCGACTCCGACCGAGCCGCCGATCACGTTCAATTCGGTCCACGTTGATGGGCCCTACATTGCGCTGACGTTTGACGATGGTCCGAACGCGACATTAACGCCCAAACTTCTGGATTTGCTCGCGGCGCGGCATCTCAAGGCGACATTTTTCGTCGTCGGACAGAATGCGGCGGATCATCCGGATATCCTGAAACGCGCGGTCCGTGAAGGGCACGAGATTGGAAACCATTCGTGGTCGCATCCGAATCTTGGAAAAATGTCGGACGAAGCGGTGCGGCGCGAGTTACAGAAAACGGACGACGCGATCGCAGCTGCGATCGGAAAGCGGCCGACGTTATTGCGGCCGCCCTACGGATCGATCACGGCGCGCCAAAAGAAATGGATTCACGAGGAGTTCGGTTATCGGATCATTATTTGGGACGTCGATCCGCTCGATTGGAAACGACCGGGACCGAGCGTCGTGACCGCGCGCATTCTCAAGGAGACGCATGCCGGCTCGATCGTCCTGTCGCACGATATTCATCCGCCGACGATCGAAGCGATGCCCGCGACGTTCGACCAATTGATGAAGAAAGGATTCAAATCGGTCACGGTGACGGAGCTTCTGGCCATGGCGACGCCGATTCCGCCGAAGCCGACGCCGTCGCCAGCCGTTCCGCGCGCGGTCGCTTTGCCGAGCGCCACGCCGAGCGCGTCTCCGCCTGTCCCAACAAGCACGCCTTGAAGCCAGGGCGGCCGGCATGATCGCCGATAATTACCTGCAGGTTCGGACCGAGCTCGAAACTGCGCTCGGAAGACTGCTGCGGCTCGCGGCGGAAATGCGCCGTGAGCCCGCGACGCTCGACACGCTTCACGCTTTGCTGACGGACGTTCGCGAGCCGCTCCTCTTCGTCGTTGTCGGCGAAGTGAAAGCGGGAAAATCGTCGCTGCTGAATGCGCTTTTCGGCCAGGACTTCGCGAAAGTCGATGTTCTGCCGGCAACGGACCGCGTTTACATTTTTCGCCACGGGGCCGAGGACAAATCCGTCGAAGTTTCCGGGCAACTCACGGAGCGCTATCTTCCGATTCCGTTCCTCGAGAATTTCAACATCGTTGATACTCCGGGAACCAACACGATGGTCGCGGAGCACCAGACGATCACCGAAGGATTCGTTCCACGGGCGGATGTGGTGCTGTTCGTTTTTTCGGTCACGAATCCATGGTCGCAATCGGGGTGGCAACTGCTCGATCTCGTGCAAAAGAAATGGCTAAAGAACATCGTCTTCGTTCTTCAACAGGCCGACCTCCGCAACAGTTCCGAGATCGAAATAATCTACCGGCACCTTCAAGACACGGCGAAGCAGAAGCTCGGGTTCGCTCCGCCAGTATTCGCAGTCTCGGCGCGCAAGGCTTTGCTTATCAAAAAGACCGGGATGCCGAGGGAAGAATTGTGGCGCGAAAGCGGGTTCGGGCCGCTCGAAGAACAGGTCAACCGCATGGTGACCGAGTCCGGCGTGCGTTTTCTCAAGTTGCAATCAACCGCGACAACGGCCGGCGTGATCCTGAATGAAATCGCGGATGAAATTCACGGATCGATGGAGACGATCACGCGCGATGAAAAACAGCTCCGGCGGGTGCAGGAATTTCTAGGGGTCCGCAAAGATCAAACGCTGCGGCAGGTCGCCGGATTTCTGCGTGGGGTGGAGCAAGCGTGCCGCGAGTGCGCCCGCCAGGGAACGCAATTGCTCGAAGAGAAGCTGAGCTTTTGGAAAACGTGGCGGCTGATCTGGAGCCGCGAGCAGTGGCAGCACGATTTTCAATCCGAAGTGGAAGCGAAGCTGCGACAAACTGTGGAGCCGCAAGTGGAGAACGCCGTGCAATTGCTGGAAACGGACCTGCGCAGTCTTTGGCCACAATTGCAGGACGCGATCGAGGCCCAGTTCGCATCCGAGGGAAAGAACCGGATGAAGAAGACAATCCCGGATTTCGCGCGGCAACGGCGCGAGCTGCTGCAATCAATCGAGCTGACGCTCGTGGAACGCGTGGCCGGCAAAGCCGTCGAGGAACAACTGGCGAAGATGTTCCGGGAGACAGCGGCGTGGTTGCGTTTGCCGGCGGGCATCGCAGCAGCCGGTGGAATCATCACCGTAATTGTGGCGATGAGCAGTGCGTCGGTCGCCGATGTGACTGGGATTCTCGCAGCATCAGCAGCAATCTTCGGCACGATCGTCGCGTTTACCCAACGCCGCAGAATTCTCACTGCTTACGCCACGGAAATGGAGAAGAAGCGCGACGAACTCATCCACGCGATCGAACAACAGATGCGGCACGCGATTGATCTGTTTTACAAGGAGATCTCGGTCGCGTTCGAGCCGCTGGCGGCGTTTTGCGTCACCGAACGGAAACGTTACGAGCCGCTCGTCGGACAAGCGGACGCGTTGAAGGAATCGCTCGGCGGACTGAGCAGACGGCTCGGCGTTTAGCCGCGCTACTCTTTCTTTTTCTTGTCCGTCGCTTCCTGGACGAGGCGCTGCTCGGCCTGGCGCTTGGCGATCACGAAATGGTTATTGTCGCCGTAATTCCGCCACGGGCCGGGTGGAACGTCACGCACTTCGACAAATTGCCAGTCAGTCACGTCCGTCGGCGAGAGACCGAGGTAATCGCGAACCGCCGGTGAAACATCGAGGCCGGCGCCGCGATTGAGGTTCGGCTTGGGCCGTTCGTTTTGGAAAACGTACTGGAAATGGTCGGTCCGAAATGGCCCGCAGTCTTCCCACTGCGCATACGCGGTCTTGTTCCCTTTGCGGATGGCGATCCACCGGTCTTTGCAGACGGAACGGCCGGGCTCGCTGTAAGCCTGCTTAAACCACGGAATGACCAGGGCCGCCTCGGGCTTGAATTGCCCGTGGGTCACGTCGTTGTAAGGGAGCGCGCAATAAAATGGGTTCTGCCGCGGAACGAACGAAACCGGGGTGTAGTTCTTCCGCGAGCCGGCATCGGGGGTGTCGAAGCCACCGTAGTTCGAGGTCCAGTTCGCGTCCCAGGAGCTTTTGACATTCGGCACCGGGTTGTTGCCGCCGGCTGCTTCTCCGATCCAGAAAACGGTCGTGACGATATTCGTTTTCCAAGGAAATCGCGTCATGCTTGCCTTGGAGGTCGTCGGGACAAAAACCTGGGGCTCGACTTTGAGCAGCGCCTGTTCGCGCAGCTTCATTGCATACTTGGCAAAGTCGGCACTGCTCTCGTACGGCGACTGGGCCCGGACTGCGATCGCAGTCAGCAGAACGAGGGGCAGGACAAGAAAGTTTCTCATTAAGGCAGTGGGCGCACGACTTTTACCGGGAAAGCTGGGGATTCGGCAAGCCCTTTCGCAAGGCCGTGGCCGACCGGCGTTTCCGGCGCATTATTTAGCAGTAACCAAGCCATCGTCAATTGCGGCTGATCAGCGTGTCACGCTTGAAGCGCGTGTCGGAAAGCTCCGGATAATCCAGGGTGAAATGAAGGCCACGACTCTCTTTTCGGTTCAGCGCCGAATCGACAATGAGCGCCGCGACCGTGGCCAAATTGCGGAGCTCAAGCAAATCTACCGAGACTTTGAAATTCCAGTAAAACTCGCGGATCTCGCGCTGGAGATTGCGCAAACGGGCGGCCGCGCGCTGGAGGCGCTTGTCGGTGCGAACGATGCCGACGTAATCCCACATCAGGCGCCGGATTTCATCCCAATTGTGATAGATCACGACCAGCTCGTCGACGTTCTGAACGTCACCAGACTCCCATTCCGGTAACGCAATCTCACGTGCTACGCGCGACGCCGGCTGTTCGCGGAGCAAGGCGTCGCAGGCCCGATGCGCCATGACCAGGCCTTCGAGCAACGAATTGCTCGCGAGCCGATTCGCTCCGTGCAAACCGGTCGACGCGACCTCGCCAATCGCGTACAGGCCGGGTAACGACGTCGCGCCATTTACGTCCGTCTTCACGCCGCCGCATTGATAATGGGCGGCCGGCACGACGGGGATCGGCTGCTTCGCCATATCGGTTCCGAAGCGCAGGCACGTTTCGTAGATGTGTGGAAAACGTTCCCGCAGGAACTCGGGCGATCGATGGGTGATGTCGAGAAACACGCATTTCGAACCGAGCCGCTTCATCTCGGCGTCGATCGCGCGGGCGACGATGTCCCGCGGAGCGAGCGAGCGCTGCGGATGATATTGCGCCATGAAATCTTCGCCGCGATCGTTCCGCAAAATGCCGCCCTCGCCGCGCACGGCCTCGGAAATCAAAAACGATTTCGCGAGCGGATGGAACAGGCAGGTAGGATGGAACTGGATGAATTCCATATTCGCGATGACTGCGCCCGCGCGCCACGCCATGGCGACCCCGTCGCCGGTCGCGATATCGGGATTCGTTGTGTAAAGATAAACTTTGCCGCAACCGCCGGTCGCCAGCACCAGCCGATCTGTGCGGATCGTTTCCACTTCGCCGCTGCGTTCATCGAGAACGTAGACACCCAGGCAACGATCTTCGGTCGCGAATCCGAGCTTGCCCGCTGTGATCAGGTCGAGCGCCATGTGATTTTCCAGCAGCTCCACCTGCGGCGCACGGGCCAGCTCCCGCAGCAACGTCTTCTCCACTTCCAGGCCGGTCACGTCCTGCACATGCAGCACCCGCCGTTTCGAATGACCACCCTCTCGTCCCAGATCCGGCTCGCGATGCCCGCCGATCTCGCGATCGTCGAAGTGCAACCCGAGCTCGACCAGCTCCGCGACCCGTTTCGGTCCTTCCATCACAATCGTCCGCACGGCCGCTTCGTCGCAAAGGCCGGCCCCAGCCTCGAGCGTATCGGCGACATGCAGTTCGAATGAATCTTCGTCGCTGGTCACGCAGGCAATCCCGCCCTGGGCGACCGCGGTGTTGGAATCGACACCCTTACGCTTCGTGATCACGGCGACCGAGCCGTGTTTCGCGGCTTTGAGCGCAAAAGTCAGTCCGGCGATCCCGCTGCCGATCACGACGAAATCGTATTGCTTCACGAGAGGCGGAGGTTGTCGATCAGTCGAGTCTGCCCGAAAAACGCGGCCACCGCGATGAGCGAATTTGCGTCCGCTACACTGACGGTTTGAAGCGTGTCGGCATTGACGACTTCGAGATAATCGATCCGCGCCAGCGGTGCGGTCGTGATCACGTTGCGCGCCGCGGTTTGAATCGCTTCCGCGGATCGTTCTCCTTCGGTGAACAACCGCCGCGCTTCCTGTAGCGCGCGTTGCAACGTCGGCGCCTGCGCGCGCTCATCCGCCGTCAGGTATTTGTTCCGCGAACTGCTCGCGAGTCCATCCCCTTCCCGCACCGTCGGCACCCCGATAATTTCGACCGGAAAATTCAAGTCCCGCACCATTCGCCGGATGATGGCCAGTTGCTGGAAATCCTTTTCGCCAAAGACCGCCGCGTTCGGCGCCAGCAAATGGAACAACTTCGCCACGACAGTGCACACGCCGCGGAAATGGCCGGGTCG
>Ga0137403_10000027_pt1 | contig 144120 bp, 105 predicted proteins | sample CZOMad2_1_16fung_FD_122057 | JGI IMG/M metagenome (GOLD analysis project Ga0137403, IMG submission 122057) | Vadose zone soil fungal communities from Angelo Coast Range Reserve, California, USA - CZOMad2_1_16fungal (Hybrid Assembly) | ecosystem: Environmental > Terrestrial > Soil > Vadose... | reverse complement strand
GCTATTATTTGTTGTCGTTTATCGTCGCTCAATACGTTGCTCATGGCGCCGGAGGCTACAGTGCCTCCCAGCGTCGTCAACGTCCCGGGCGACTAACTTCTCATTGGCCGGTTTTCAGGTGACCACGTATGGCCGGTTTTCAGGTGACCACCGAGGATTCGGGGAAGATTCCGTTACATCTGATAGAATGCCTCACGCGATGAGCAGAGAAACGGAAAAGTTGTTAAAAGCCACCTTAAAATATTAGCTTGTGACGGGAGGTTTCCACCTTGATAGTCCGGCGTAAGTCTCTCCTCATTTGCCTTTTAACAATCGCCACACTCTCATCTTTAAGCTGTTCAGCGCGAACTGCACCTTCTCAAAAAGGTGCGACAAATGTAAACGCAGCATCCTCACAAAGCAGAGCAAAACGTCGAGAGGTCCAGCTCTCCACGCTCACCGGACTGGTTGTTAACGTGAAGGACGGCGATACGATTGCGGTTTTAGACGACAACAATGATACGCACGACATTCGGCTCCATGCAGTTGATGCGCCGGAGAAGAAACAAGACTTTAGCAATGTATCGCGGCGACATTTATCAGAACTGATAGCGGGGAAAAAGGTGTTGGTTGAGTACAACCCCAACATCAATTCACACGAGAGGCTTATTGGCAAGGTAACGATCGATGGTCTCGATGTTGGTCTCGAGCAAATCAAAGCAGGCCTTGCGTGGCATGCCAAGGAGTTTGCGAATGAGCAAACGGAGCTTGACCGCGAGGCGTACGCATTAGCTGAAAAGGAGGCGCGAGCAAACAAACGCGGCCTTTGGCAATATCCATCGCCAGTTCCGCCGTGGGAGTACCGTGACAGCTCGAAACAAAACGCTTCAAAGGTTCAATACGAACCGCAAACTGCAACAAGTCCAGAGAGTTCGTCGGGATCAATTATCGGCAACAAACGTTCAATGATTTACCACTGGCCCGGCTGTCCATATTACAAGGATATTGCGCCATCAAATCGAGTCTACTTCAAATCACCTGAGGAAGCTGAGAAGGCCGGATTTAGACCCGCAAGAAACTGCCCGACTCCATTTTAAAGAGAGGGTCTGAGCTGATAACAATGCTCTCAAACATCCATGGGTAAAATGTCTGACGCAGATTCATACTTACCACTGGTTTAATAGTTACCATTGGCGTGAGCCGCTCAAGACGCACTCGTTTTAGCGCTTCTGTGTCTAATCTTCTTTCTAACCTTTAATGATATTAACGCGTTCACAAATACAACAAGGAATAAGACCTCACATACATTTGCAAAAGATACAACAAACTTCGCATAACCAGTGGTGGGAATGATATCGCCATATCCGGTAGTAGTGATCGTATAAATAGAGAAATACATATAATCCATGAGATTCATAGCCTTCGGCCACATGCCCCTCATTTGTAGAGAACTAAGTTCCCCCGGGATAGAAACGACACTCGCAATTACTACGCGTTTGTTCCTATCGATAAACGTCTCCTTTTGCATTTTGTCCAAATTTGTTTCTTGTAGAATCTCTTGTAGCTGTTGATCCGTTTCAATTGGAATTTCATTTGAAGATGGTAACGAAAGCCACTCAAGATTTAGCCACGTTTGCGGACTTCGGTCCTGCTCTTTGAGTGTCTTGATAACTTCGTACCTGACATTCTGGGCTCTAGCTTCAGAAAGTTCGTAATTCGATTTGTAATCCAAAAACTGATTGCTTGTATCTTTCACATTTGATCCTTTAATAGGATGATCGTCGCTTCGTCCCACAAGGATTACACGCACTCTATTACCATCGTGCGTTTCATGCTCGATGCGCAACTTAATCGTTTGTAGAGAACAAAAGTTGTACTGCTTTGGGTCTCGTGACACCCACGAGAGTCGTTGCGGTGGCTCAACCTCTCCGTTAGCACTTGGGGGCGGGTCGCAAATGACGTTTTCCGGTTGCTCAAGGCGGGCTCGCAACGGCTCGAAGTAAAAATAAAAGTTAGGATCCCTATTGAGTTGTAAGTTGTTCCTCGCATGGTCGCTCGGTGATGCTTGTTTGAGATCGATGGTTCTACCTGTGTCTTTAGCCGCTTCTGAGGAGCCGGAAGCTCTTATATCATCAGGCGAAACAATATTGGCCATGTGCAAGGCGGGAGCATGAGTCGCTGAGAGACTCGCGCGGTCGTGAAATGCAAACGCAAATCCGAATAAATAAGCGACATCCAAAAAAAGAACAAAAAATAAAAAACACAGCGCCCAGAGCTGCTCATTCGATGCTCCATTTCTCAACGCTAGCAGGCGAGGCCATCTTTCTTGGTCCAAATCATGTAGAAACGCGCACATCATTATGCCCATCAAACTGAGCAAGACAACAATTCCAATTAGCGCTGCGATTGAAAGCCACTGCGCGTATTGACCAAGGCAATAAAGCACCCATAAACCACAGTAGAAAAAAGTTGAGAAGAAGGACACTTTCATACTGAAATCATAAAAGTATCCATCGCTGGTGGGATTGCCGCGCCAGACGTGTATTCCAACGCCAACTATCGCCGCTAAGGGCGGTATGAGGAATAGACCCGTAACCCACTTGGTTTCGGCCGCATCAAATATAAAGCCTGCAACCAGAGCTCCTATAAAAATGAAAAATCCCACCACCGCATACACATAGCGCGTACTTCCTGTTTTTGAACCAGTTGAGGCGACGACTGAGGCTGTGACTTGGGTTTGCATGGAGGAATATCTCCTGGACTAGCGTCGATAAATCAGCACCAGCTCTATCCGTCGATTTCGGCGCTTGAGTTCATCGTTGAGGTTGTCTGCAAGTAATTTGTCCTGAGAGTAAGACTTATCTTCGTTGCGTTGTACAGATTTGTACTCGCCAAACGAAGTAACAGACATTAAGTGTTCTGCCGGTTGAATACCGACCTTGTTCCTTAAGAACTCGAAAACTGCTATGGCGCGGTTGGCAGCTAGTTCAACGTTCGATGCATAACGTTTGCTCGGCACGGTGTCTGCGTGACCCTGAATTTGAATCTCTCGGATCAGTTGCAACTGCTCTCGGAGCTTCCTGCCAACTATGCGTAACACCTCCTCACCTTCCGGCTTGATCTCAGTGTGATCCGGTTCAAACAAGACCCTGTCGCTAAATGTTATGCGTTGTAGGTTGAGATCGTTGTGAATCTCAATATCTGGTTCGGTTTGCCCACGGAACGATATGCCATAAGTCGTGTCAGACAGTTTGCGCGGCACTACTTTGTAATCAAGTGCGATGGCTTTGACGAGACTCATCTGATTGGTTTCAACCTCCCTCAGATTTACTGTGCCGACAGCAATCGTCGCTGAAATGAGAAAGAGCACGAGACAAAGTACCAGCACCAGCGCCAACATCATGTCGGCAAAGGAAGGCCAAAAATTAAAAGTGAGCAGTTCTTCGTCTTGAATCATCTACCAAAACCAAAGAAGGTCTTTACTTTGTCGCGCCAACGCAGTTCGGGAGTAACGACACCTGCCGGCGTGTTCCCACCATCGGGGGTGAACGACGGCTCACGACGCCGCATACTTAACATTTCAATAGACCTGTTAAGTTGTTGCAGCACTCCCATCTGCTGTCGTATCAACTCGGCGATCCGCTGCTCAGTTGCGTCAACATTGCTGACTAGTCTTTTTAGTGTCACTTGGTCCTTGAGAGACTCCACGCTCTCAGTCAGAGTGCTTATGTTCTGCGAGAGGACTTTGACATCATCATTCAGTTGTTGCCCGTGAGCAGCGAAACTGCTACTGGTTGCGGAAAAATCTTTGCTGCTTTCCGACGCGGTTTGTAACAAGCGCGGCACGTTCTCACTCAAACTTTCGAGGCGCTGCAACTGTTTTTGAGTGGTCTCATTCTGCTTGGCAAATTCCAGTTGTAGTTTTGTCAACAGTCCTCGTGTGGTCTCATTGAAATTGGAAAACGTGTCCCCAAAATTTCGCGCGGCATCGTTGAGCGGTTGATCCAGTCGCTCCATTCGAGTCCCAAGCGCACCGAGTTGCACTTGCAGAGAGTCTCTAACTTCGCCCAAGCGTTCCTGCAATTCCGTTTGTATGCCGTTTAAATTTTGCCCCAGACTTTCACGAAGCGGCTTTCCCAGTTCTTCGTCTAAAGCCGCACCAAGTTCCTGATTGCGCCTGCTTAAGTTCTCAAAAGCGCGCTGGGCTTCCACCAATAGCTCACCAAGCTTTTGATCAATCTGTTCGCGATTAGACACATACGCCTGCTCATAACTCTTTAGACCACTGAGCATTTGTGTCAGCGTTTGCTGCTGAGTATCTAATTGTGCCTTAAGCCCACTTCGAAACTCTCGAGACTCAACGATGCTACTCTCGACACTCTGATGAAAGGCCTTAGATTCGTCAGCAACCTGTTGGTAGAGACCGCGCAAGTCCTGTTGAAAAGGAGCAAGCGTCCTCACACCTTCGATGAAGTTCTGAGAGAAGGTCTCGAGGTTGCCAGAAACCTTTGTCATCTGTTTCAACGTTCTGTTGGCCGTACCAAGCGTTTCGGCAAAGTCTCCCGTCTTTTCTTTGATATTGTCAGCGAATTGGGCCACCTGCTGTGCAGCTTCGAAGCTCTTTTGCATTTGGCGCTCAGTGAGTTGCAGTTTCATTAAGAGCTTTTGTGAGGTGGTAGGCATCAATTGCGGGACCCAAACCGTCAGCGTCTGCCGTTCCAACAAGCCCAACAACGGCAAAGCGATTATTCGGAGGTAGAGAGAGAGTAGAAGGACACCAATAATACTTAGTGAGACGCCCCAGATACTGGGAGCAAATGCACTCTTTAAGGTCCCCAGAAGGCGTTGCAGGCTTTGTCCCAGGACGTCATTATCAAGTTTTGCGGTTCCATGTAGAAGAGTGTCGAGTGAAGCTAAGGTGTCTGCGAGTCCAAACAATGTGCCAAGCAATCCGAGAATAATGAATATTGATAAAAGCGATCGCTGCAACCCACTGCTCCGAAACAATTCGTCGCTCGTATTCTTGATTAGGCTACGTATGTCGAGTTGGCTTTCATTGCGGCCTGCTTCGAAGATGGCCCACAAGTGTTTCGTTATTAAACTTCGTTCACCTAATCCTCTTACTTCCTGAAAGGTCCGAAATACTTGGTCATTGTCGAAATTAGACAATACCGTAGAAGGCACGGAGGCCGGCGCTATTGGGTTGCTCTCAATCAGTTCAGTGACATCATTACAACGCTTGATCTGGCTCTTAAAGCCAAGGTGGCGCTTTAGAGTCAACAGCAGAACCGCAAGCCAGGAAGCAAACAACGTAAGTAAAGCGTAGACTATCCACTGGGCAACTTGGTTTTCCGGGGTTAAGTATTTAAGGACTTTCATTGGCTTATGATCTAATTCGTGAGATCAATCATTGTTCTCGCAATTATTCGCCCACACCCAAATCCAACTCTCCAGGTTCCCGCAATTGCCAACGACCCCCTTCGAGACTGAATATCGCAGGCTGCTTGACGCGATAACCTGAATAAAACAGGTTCGCGTTGTAGCCGCGAGTCTTTTGAAAAACCTCGCCTATCGCTCCCGCGGTGAAGCCCACCGCTTCGATCGTTAATCCGAGGCGAGGAACAACTTCGAAGTCATTTGTTCCGGCAATCGCAAAAGCGAAGAAATTTCCATCCGTTGTCTCTCTGATGTCAGGCCTGATGGTGGGATTCTGTCGACGTTCAACCGCATTGACGGTACCGATTCTTATCGGTGAGTAGCTTTCGCGGAAACGCTCGCGTTCGAGGGGATCATTCACAGCTTGGTTATAGAATTCGAGAAATGATGCTCCTTTACCCTCAACGATCGTGCTTGAACAACCTGCGTCCTCAATCGCTGAGCTCATAGGAGTATCTGTCGAGAGGTCATTCGAAATAACATCAGACTTTCGGCCCAATAGATGGTCCGTGTTCTTTTGGAGTTCAATGTTTTCCGGCGGCCTAGTCTCGACTGTAAGTACTGTAGAGGCGATATCCTGATGTATTGCTCTAAGCTGAAGCAAAACGCTCAGTAGATCGGTTACGGCACGCTTAGGTCCATTAACATAACTAGTTGTAGGAAGCTGAGCAGAAAGTCGCCGGTTGATCGACGTACGGCTATCCCTCCGCTTGCCAATTTCAGTGGCGATCTGCTGCAACTCAGATTGGACTGCTAGAAAGACCTGGTTCAATTCTCTATCCATTCTTTTCTTAAAAGGCCAAGCCAAAAGGAAGCCGACCCCGACGCCACTGAGGAATACCAACCAAGCGGCCAGTAACTCGGTCACTGACGGGAGGTACTGCAACAGCTTGAGCAAAGTATCCATTGGGTTACTTGGTACAGGAACATGGTTGGCACCAATCAACCACCTAGTCTGATCTCCAGCCAATGACGCAGAGCTACAATGAAAATCGGTTCAACAACAATCTTTGAGATCTCGCCCGAGCCTCGATAACGCGCGAGACTCTGCCCCAAACGGCGACGCACCTCCTCAAGCTCGTTATCGGTGCCGCCCGTCGGAGGAATAAGGCCAGTATTTCTGGCAAACTTATTGAATGTATTAATGAATTCAGCTAACCGATCAAGTTTTGTGGGCGGACGTAATGTGTGAGTAAACATCTCTGCAGTAAGTGTAGTGTTCCATGCCAGGTTGTTTGAGCTTTCAGTTTGTCGGCTGACGACTGACTTTTCGTCCGCGTTTGAGGCTGGATCCAACACAAAACTCTCACCCGCCAGTACGCCGCCAGAACCATCTCCGCTGGAGAGTTGCTGATTTGATACAAGCCCATATGCAGCCTCTATCTTGGGCTCTTCGCTGATTACCACTTCAAAACCGGATTCTGGCCACTGCGCACCGCTGGAGAACACTTCCTTGTACAGCACGTTGATATGTCTGTCTCGATCGATGTCCAACCACCGGAAGATCCGTGAACCATTTCCTCCGACGAACACATTCGGCAATTCCGGTCTATACAATTCGTGATCGACCAAATACCTCAGCAGCGTGCCAACGTAATAGAACAAACCTGAGACACCGAGAGCCAAATGCTGCTTTAGATCAATTACCGGTTCCGTAGCCGCGTGTAGTGGAAGGTTACGAAAAATTCTATCGCTGTTATAGCGGAGGAGCACGTCGGTTAAAGCGTGGTATGGTCTTCTGTCGGTGTGTATCGAGCTCTTGAGTTCGACTAGTTGCGAGACATTCACGTCAAAGGGTCTAAGGAATTCTGGGTGGTACCACAAATAATTGGAAAAGATGGACCGTCCAGCCAAAAGCACTGAAGTTTGCCAAACAGGCTTGTCATCTTGCCAAATGGAAATATCAGAGGTGCTGCCACCTATATCAATGAAAACGGTGCCAATTGCCGTGGGTGCGTTGCGATGAGTCACAAAATAGAGTGCCGTCGCTTCACTCTCGGAATGGCGAACGTTTTCGCCCTTCTGTTTTAGACCGGATTGCGTTGCGCAATCGGCGGTAACTTGCGCCCAAATACTCGGGAATCCTTGTATCTGTTCACGACTGAACGCGGTAGGATAAGAAAACGCCCAGGCCGCGCTACTAGCACCCAACACAACGAGTTCAGCCGCGGTCTGTAAACATAATTGCGTTAGAAAAGCGCCAACCCTTCTTCTGTCATTGTCATCGCGTGACCACTTCAAATCGAAGGACAAGCCTTTTGTCACTGGGTTGAAAGAGTCGGCCGTATCGAGGAGATAGGCATGGCCATCCAAAAACGGTCTTAGTTCTTCTGGACTTGGACGATTGTTGAAATCCTGAAAGAAACTTAGGACAGGCATTTCACTTTCACTGCGAGGAAGAAAAAATTCGAAAAGTTGAGCCTGTGCCGGGCCTGACGCAGTAACGCTTGTCTTACGGTTTTTAAGGTTCACGGGAAAGCTGTGCTGACCGATGCTGGCGCAGATCGTCGTGCTGCTGGCACCGAAATCGATACCCACCTTGTAAGTATCCCCCTGACTTTGCACTTGGGGAGGCGGAGTAAGCAGCAGCAATCCCGCCACAACCGTTTCCATTTGGCGATTCATTTCATTTTCGATTTTTGAACTACAAACAATCGCCTCAGGATAAACAGACGAGCGCCAATAGCGGCGTTGTCGACGGCCCGCTAGAGGCAGTTCACTCAGATCGCTTTCACCTTCCACGAAGGGCTCTGCAGTGAATGTGCCGCTAACATCATCGGTTGAGTAGCACGTGTAATAAGCGCTCCAGCCGCTGGCTCGAAAATTGGGCCAGATCTCCAAAATCGGCACGTTGTCGAGTGTTTTGATGTCTTCGCGTTTATAGGTCTTGCGTAGTTCAACCGTACTACCGCCGGGACTCGCATCTGGTCCGGTGAGGGGAAGGAAGAGCCGCAACACGAGTCCTTCTGGTGTCGGATCCCAACGAACGCGTTCTGCAAGATCCTCCGCCGTCAAATAACCTAATAATTCGGGATTGAGCGGTAATATAGGAGTCACCGACGAGTTAGCACCGGGTAAAGTCAGCGACTGATTTCCGGGACCCAGAGTGGTCGGAAATGCGTTTTCCTGGAAGATCACAAAGAGCTTTTTGTTGAAGAAGTTTTCTTGTCGCCAAATTTCCGCATCCTTCGCCTCAACATGAGCAGAAGCGAGTGTCTGAGCACCATCTACAGTGACATTTTGCGGCGACATGCCCCACTGTTCGGCAATACTTCCATCAAAAACCAAGAGTCTCTTGTTTGGCGACCGGCCCGAAGACGCAATCAATTGCACGTGTGACGTATCTTCAAGATTGCCTTCTGCTGCCCGATCCAAATACTTGAAGACGCCGGCATCCGTGCCTTGAATTCCGAGCGTCGACCTCCCCAAACGAGATTCACCCGGTCCTAAATCTTCTTGAAAAGCCTGCAACTGGCCGGAAAGCATGTCCCAGCGGTCTTTGTGTTTTCCGTTATGGCGATCCAATGATGCGATTAGATTGGCGAGCCAACCAGATAGAATTTGCCTTTGGCGCAACGGCAATATTGAAACCGGATCGTTCAGATAGGTTCCGTCGAACCATCTGACGTCTTGACTGCTAACGCGATTTGAATAATCGGAAGCCGTAGACACGAGAGTAGTGGGAGAGGTCATGGCGAAAGGTCGGCCGCCATAGAGGAACACGTACAGGTGTTTCCATGTTGTGTCAGACGCGAGACTGGTTTTTGGTAACAGCTTCGTGAGACTAAGCAAGAAATCCCGCGGATCTGCCTGAGCTTGATCTTGATTTTCGCCATTGTCAGGAGGGCCTAATTGCGGGAGTATTACGCGAGCGGTGGTGAGTCTATTTAGTCCCAGAAGTTCCTTAAGACCCAGCATTGCCAATACACCACGCCATTCGCCACGAATCCGCTCGTGAAGTACGTGCGCTCGGTTAGTCAAGGCCATCTCAAAAAGAATTGGGCGAGCCCACATATCGGGAATGGAACTAATCTCAGTTTCAACTTTGTCGACCTTTAGCCCATCACTTAGTTTGCTTAACGATTCTTGGTCCCGAATGTCCCATTTGCCAGCTTCCTTTAAGCTCTTGACATTGTGGTTGTCTTTCAGTTTGGGAAGTATTGGGTGTGTCATTGAGTTTGCCCTCGCCAGATGATGAGGATTGCTCGACTTAACTCTCGCTATTCGACAGGTGGCCGCAATTATCGTACAAGGCACGAATGAACCGTCCTAAGCCTTCGGCTTTAGTGTCTTTGACTTTGGCATTGCTCATTTTTTCCCAAAGTTCGGTCAAAGCCCTTGGACGTTCCTTAGTTATGGGCAGGAGTAAATTTCCGAACGCGTCAAGATCAAAGCTTTGAGGTGCCTTTAATTTGATGTTTGGCCTACCGTCTTCGTCGGCGGAGACTTGAGCAAAAGCGTTGAAGTTGATCAGGTTTTCGCTTCCGGCCGAGTTATCTTTCCCTTGCGACTGTTCGATATTTGCCAGCCACAGTAAAAAGCTTTCACAGTAAGTCTTAACTTGTTTGAGCTCACCTTCCATCGAGATCTTGAGATCTACTTTCTTGCGAGGAAAAAAGTTGACGTACCACGGTGCGCGATACTCATCCCCTCTTTCATTGATGCTTTTAAGAATCGGGTGATATGAGCTGAGATACGCAAACGCAAACTGCGCCAGTTGGTTTATCTTCCGTTTCAGATGAACGAATCCGCGATCGTGTGGCAGATCTGACCACAGCGTCTTCTCTTTATTCTCGCGCGCAATGTGCGGATAACCTTCAACTCTATCGTTTGTAAAGAAGTGGATTGCAGCTAAGGCAGCGTACATCTCAAGTAGATGAGGCTCGTTCTCCTGTTGCTGACCGCCAATACTTGAGGTCCTCATCGGTTTCAATGTCTCGTTGCCGAGCAAGTAGACTGCATTACAAATCTTCAATTCATCTTGGCGATGGTAGTACTCCAATGCGGTTTGCGTACTTAACAGAAACGTGTCGGCATCAACGCGCATGCGTTCATTCTTCACTGGTTCAAAAGAGAAATACGGAAGCATTAGGACGCTGCCTAACTTGAAGCGATTATTCTTCAGTTGGCGTGAGAATTCGTTATTAACCAGCCTGCCAATCGTGGGCACCCCCGAAGCACCAGTTCCGCCGAAGATTGAACCGAAAAGGATTACCCTTGCCTCCTGACCAGAACCAACGTCCAAACGTAGCTGTTCGCGAAGTGTCGCCCATGGCTCTTCGCTGCCGAGTTCCACCGACGCAGCCATCACGGCCGCTCCAATTGAAGGATGGCCGCGAAAGCCACATTCGAGAGATGTCTGCTTCTCTTTAGGGCTATAAAGGACATCAAATAAGTGCGCGGCTCCGTTGTTGTGCAGAGTGTTATAGTTGAAAAACTGATCCAATTGGTGTGGCTTATTTTGCAGCGGCGACCAGACATCAGGTTTTGCGATTCTCAGTTCGTTCTTAAATAAGTCGGTCTGTCCAAGCTTGATCCGCTTGCAGTCGTAGTAGTTCTGAAGCAGTTGGCCCGCTCGCTTGAGACTGCCGTTCGACCCATCTGGATCAACAAACAAACTGAACAGAGTATTGTTATCAGGCATTAATCCGGCTACGCACAGATGAATAAATGCCTCTACGCACTTTGCGCCGGTTCCACCAATGCCAATAACGTAGTAGCTCATTGCTCTGCTCCTCTCGCACAAATGACGTCGATTACCACCAGCGCAAGTACGAGGATGCCCACGGCGTGTACTTGAAGGAAGCCGGTGAAAACAAGACCGTGGACAGGTAGAAAACTATTAAGTTGTTGAGAAGATAAAACGGCCACGCCAGACGCCCGCCTTCTTGTGCGGCAGGTGTTAGGACAACGCCCGGAACCGCGGCCACAAGGGCGACAACACCGAGCGTAATCCATATGGTGCGCTTGTCGGCACTGGTCCATCGATCCAGGCTGAACCACCATTGACCCAGCACAAACCACAAGAGTGCCGCTAAAAGAGCAATACCAACTCCTACCAAGGCCCAAAACCGGAACGACTCTCGCCAAAAATCCAAAGTGATCTCCGGTCCGGTAGTTACCAATGAATCTAGAAGTTGATCTTCGAACGGGATCAAGAAGAAGAACACCAGCAGCGCGATAATCACGATCGCGACAATGAATCCGATGTGCTTTAACACGTCCTCCTCCAGTCAGGTCTCACTTATCGACTTTGAGATAAAGATATATGTCGCCTACTTCAGGTGGTGTTGTATTCAGTACGGCACCTTGTAGCGTGCTGAGAAAATTCTCGAGGTTGTAAGTCTTGGCTCCATTGAATTGCCCGACCTTCATGTGCCAAGTCTTGATTTCAATGTCACGCATGTTCCATTCGCTGACCCATGAAGGCAGAGAGTAACTGTTTGGCCGCAACACAATTCGGTAGCAATATTTTCCAGAAGCGGGGAGATCCTTCACATTGAGACGCGCCTGTAAGTCAAGCTTGCTAAAAGGCGCGGTTTCCGGGAACAACTTTGCTGTTATCTCAAGGGCGGTCTTCGCGGCTGAGCTTTCAACCAAGGTTAATTGTTTGCCGCCTGAGTTCTCGCCCTTCCAAGCAGTCAACTCAGGGGCAAGCGCAGGTGCGTGCTCTATGACGTTCGGGAGCGGAGCATACGCCCATTCAGTGGTAAAACTCGTTTCGGTTTTTCCTTTCGTAATCTGAAATGCCTTGATGTGATCCTGGCCTGTACTTGACTCGAGAAGATTGCTGCTACTTATCTCGCTCATTTTGTTAGCCGTCTTTAACTTCGCGGTGGCAAAAGGGGCAGATTGCGCGGTGAGGAATCGTGAAAGTATGAGGGCATGTCTTTCGGGGAAATTGCTCAGTCCACTGAGCTCGAGAACTGCGAAGTACTGCGCCACATTGGCGTGCGAACCGAAGGCCAAGAGAAAAAACGGACGACCGCTATCTGGCTTCTCTGAGCTCTTGTAGGAAAAAGAATAGTTGTCTGTACCCACATCGTAGACAGTACCGTCGTATTGGCTCCTAATACCCAGCACGCCGACACTCAAGCCATTCGCGATAAACTTGTTCTTGAGTTTGGTGCTTAATTGATTAACGTCAGCGTTGTCCTGAAAGAGATCGGTAACAATGACTGTCAAATGATCCAAATCGGCGCGGTCTATCACCCGTTCAATGAAGGTTCGCTTGTTGTATTTCGAATCACTGTAGAACTGCGGCTTTGTAGCTTCAAGAAAAGCTCGTCCAGGTAAAGGTGCAATCTCATCTCCGAACTTGTAGAAGGATGCTTCACCACCGCGCCAACCTTCGATAACGGCTCGCTCCAGCAATGGCACTGATTGTTGATACGAGCTACTCGTTTGAGTAAGCGTGAATCCTTTCATGGAGAGCGTTGCATCGAAGAACAGATCGACCTTTAAGGAGTCTGATATTGGAGGAAATGTCACCGTGTGTTGAGTTGGAGCCGGCATTCGCGGCTCTCTCCTACAGGACGAAAAGCCACAGACCACAACAAGGGACAGCAGGATAAGCACTGTGAGATCAACTTTTACGGGAGACTCGATGGATAGGCTGTGTTTAATCGACATGCTCGACGTCAACACTCGGCGCAAAGACAACATCTCTCTGGTAAAAGAGCGCTGCTTCCGAGAAGGAATATCAAGGTGGGCGACGAACTACTCACTTCAAAGGAGTGCCTCGGATCAATTGACCTCTAGAACAATCGCGCTTGTTCGCTTTTGAACCGCAGTCAGCAGGCGTCTACTCAGGAAGTTCGAGGATAAAAAATTGAGTGCTAAATGCTCAAGGCGCCTTGCGAGAAACTGCGAGGAAGGGACTCTAGTCCAGTCTGAAGCGTCTCGTCAAGACAAAATATGCTCGCTGACGTTTCCGTGTCGGCAAAGGATGACCTCTTCAACCGAGGCCGTCCGTTGCTGTGGATAGATTTCCATGATTTCGAGGGCTGTGAACGTGTATGCCCAGCCGCCAATGCGAGGTCGTACACCGGTGGCAGGGGATGAGTCTGTCGATGACTGTGCCATCCTTGCGACGCTGTGCGGTCCCTTTGTCTAGGTAAGTTCGGAAGCAATCCTATATTGCGTCTTCTGGCATTATAATGCGCGCACGAATATCTGCATGGTGCTCCAACAAATACAGCAACCCACCGCCGTCGATTAACTCGATCGGTTTGTCCTTAACAAAATTGAACGCTGCACTACCATATCCGCTAGTCGTAACCAGGATACCTTTGTTTGCACCTTCGTTCAGCATCGTCCCATACAGGTCACGTACGGCAGAAACACCCACCGTATGCCTATACCGCTTCGCCTGAATGACAACCTTTCCTCCAAGAACAGGGCGCTTATCAAATGCTACGACGTCAACTCCACCATCTTGTGACAATTGAGTTTGTCGGGTTTCCAGCTCCATCTTCGAGAATAGGTTTCCGATTAGATCCTCGAACTCCCGTGGTGTGAGCTCCATGAGGTTTGGTCTGGATTCAAGGCCAGATATCACATCGCTGCCTGGCACAAATCGTTTGTCAATCATGTCAAACTCAACTATCGGTCTTACGGCGACACGTTCCTCCGGCCGTGGTGAAACCTGCGCACCAAGATTCCTCAGACATGCTCTCTTATCAATACGACTAAGATCTAAATCTTTAAACCGATCCTTTGTTGTGCGCACACTGATTAAACAGGGCCGTACGTCTCGGCCCGTCGTAGGATCGACCGTTTGAACAAATCCACTGAACGTCACCACGTAAATGTGTGATGGGTAGTCAGCCTCAAGAACTTCATGAATCGTGCGCAGAGCGATTGCCGCAACCAAGTCTTGGTAGATCTCTTTGATCTCGGCGGGTTTTCGACCCTTTCCATCAATCGCGTCGCGGGCTTTCACGTATTTGTACTCGATAACCGCAGGAACGACATCCGGCTTGGGTAAGTCGAATTCAACGATGAGTTCTTTAGATTCGAGAGAGTATGTAACGCGAAGACCTTTTGAAATACTTTCGGGGTAAATTGATCTTTCTAGAACCATCCATGAGTATGCAATTATCGCTTCTCGATCGCCAGCAAGGTACGACTGCTCGAATTCGTCAATTTCCGCATTATGCCGGTTTTGTTTTTCTATGAAACCTAGTCTCTCCTCCTCAAACTGATTATGAAGATTTCGTATTTGATTCTGACGTTCCGATTCATCCAAATTGTATTTATTCAACGCATCTTGGTATTCCCTTTCCGCATTTTGAAGTGCCGATACGTATTTAGCATGAACGCCAGGGAATAAAGCCATGAACCAGTTTGGTTTCTTGGCCTTAAGGAAGAAAGAATCTCTGCTCGGTTGTGGATAAGGCTCAGCTATCTGTTTTGGAACAACGAAGTCATGAAATTCATCGCGCATGCGGAGCATTCCAAATGAAATCGAGTCATCAACCGTAAGTGTGTGCTCAAGAATTGTTTTTAACTCTGACACTGCAAGGTTGATCGCTTCGTTGAGCTCTTCGGTTTCTTGAATACGTCCCTCAACGTATCGCAATCGTGCTTCTTTTTGCTGTAACGCACGATATCGTTCAGCTTGTCGAATATTTCGTTCCTGCTCTCGAATAAGTCGACGCTGATTAGCCGCAATCTGCCGCTGAGCGCGGGCGGCATCCCTCGCCAGTGCGGTCATGAAACCACCGAAGCCTGATCTTCTAGCCATAGAAATGTTGTTGAGCGAGGAGCTCGTACTGAGATATTCGGAGAGCGGCGAGAAATTTACCACTGGGAGGCAGGCCTATACAATCATGGCGTTGCAATGCACACAGATTCCGTTTGTTTGACTCTTTCTGACTACTCAGCAACAGTATGCAAGTCAAACAAACTGGCTTGTATCTAACTCACATAGCCCGAGGTACAATCTGATGATCGCAAACATACGACTTCGGGGTCCGAACCCTTCGCCTGCTCTTCTTCGCATCTGCCGCACTGCTTCTTTGCCAACACACACTCCTCGCGCAGGATAAGTCTGCAAAGATTCAGGAAGTGCTGACACTCGCGCACAAGTACCGACAGTTCAATGGAACTGCACTTGTCGCTGAGAATGGGAAAGTGATCACAAGGGTGCGTTCGGCATGGCGAATATGGAGTGGGGGATTCCGAATGTACTAGCCACAGATTTTCACGGATAACACAGATCGGATTTCATTTGTTTTTGCGTTCGTGTTATTCCGTGTGAATTCGTGGATCGTCTATTACGCAGCCAAAAAGCGATCCATGAAATAACACGAACCTGAGCTTGAGGCCACGCACCCAGCCGAATTTTTCTCGACGCTGTCTTTATTCCTAACCGTCTTCTTCCCGACTCCACTCCCTTCATAAAACACACGAGCGTCTTGGATGTTCAGGATTCGTGAATCGGCTGGCGCTTGTCCTTGGCGTTCCGCCGGGACGCGTAGTGAAACAGTAGGGATCTAAAAAACGGGAACTTATTTCTTCGATTCGTACAATTCAAAACAGGGACTCCACCTGTAAGGCAACCCTGTGTAAACTAACGGACTAACAATTTCGAAAAAGCGATCCCTAAAAGGCGATTCCTAAAAAGTCAGGATGTAACTATGAAGCTCAAAAACTATTCGCTCACAGTTGCCGCATTTCTATTTTTCATCAACGGTGCTTGCTTCGCCCAATCACAATTGTCACAGTTGCCCGATACACCCGCCGGTAACCAGGCGAAAGGGTGGCTGGAAGTTTTCAACGCGGGAAATGTCGAGAAGCGTAGGGCGTTCCTGCAAAAGAATTACCCGAGTCGTTTGGAACGCTTTGATCGAGAAACAGAAATGCGACGGGGGACTGGTGGGTTCGACGTCAGGAAAGTCGCGGAGTCGACACCAACCAAGATCACCTTGCTGATCCAGGAACGCCTGGGCGATCAGCTCGCTCAATTTACCGTTGAAGTCGAGCCCGCTCCGCCACACATGATTAAGCAATTCCAATTTCAAGTTCTCCCACGAACGGGGGAGTTTGCTATTCCTCACTTGAGCGAGAATGAGTTGGTCACCTCATTGCGAAAGCGGTTGGATGACGTAGTAGCCGTCGATCTTTTTTCCGGCGCCGTCCTCGTCGCAAAAGATGGCAAGACTGTTTTCGCCCAGGCTTATGGAATGGCAGATCGTGAAAAGAAAACGCCGAACACTTTGAAGACGCGCTTCCGACTCGGATCGATGAACAAGATGTTCACCGCAGTCGCCACACTTCAACTTGTACAAAACGGAAAACTCGATCTGAAAGCACCCTTCGGCAATTACCTCACCGACTACAAAAACAAAGACGTTGCATCGAAAGTGACGATTGAACAGTTGCTGACGCACACTGGGGGCACGGGCGACATCTTTGGTCCGGAGTTCGACACACATCGACTTGAGCTAAAGACGCTACAGGACTATGTGAAGCTGTACGGCAATCGCGGACCGGAGTTTGAACCGGGCAGCCGCTGGCAGTACAGCAACTACGGTTTTCTTTTGTTGGGTGTGATAGTTGAGAAAGTTAGTGGTCAGAGCTATTACGACTTTGTTCGAGATCACATTTTCAAGCCAGCAGGAATGATCGCTACCGCTTCGGAGCCGGAAGACGGGGTGGTTGCCGATCGCAGCGTTGGTTACCTGCGATCAGATGGCACGAGTTGGCAGCCTAACACTGACACACTTCCTTATCGTGGCACTTCTGCGGGTGGCGGTTATTCGACGGTTGAAGACCTGTTGAAGTTTGCGACGGCACTCCAAACAAACAAACTACTCAAACCGCAGTACACCGAAATGCTCACGACGGGGAAAGTCGAGACACCGGGTGGCGGTCGGTATGCGTATGGATTTCAAGAGGCTTCGATTAACGGGGTTAACGGCACGCGATGCTTCGGACATGGCGGCGGCGCGCCCGGGATGAATGGCGAGTTGAAGATCTGCCCCGGGCCAGGTTACGTCGTCGCAGTCCTGGCGAACCTGGATCCGCCGGCGGCGACTCGAGTTGCAGACTTCATTACTAATCGACTGCCAATCAAGTGGGCTTAGGCTGGCAGTCGTTGCGGACAGAAGCACACCGATTCTGCCCTCCTTGACTCTCAAAGCGATCGGACTCGAAAAAGACGATCAATGATCGTCGGAACGCTCGAGGACTATCCCAGTGAATCGCAAGCTCAAGCCGAAGTCGTCAAATTGCGTCTCAACATCAACTCATTCACGTCCTCACTACCAAGGAAGGATATCAGTGTGGACCAGTTGGTAAATCATTACAGAGAATTTGCACTTCCGGACATCTTTTTCAAGGATGAGCCGGAAAGAATCTCGGATGATGAGCCAAGAAAATCCTGGTCCACTCAGGAGACCTCCGATGGTTATTTGAGAGTGGATCTTACCTCGCTGCGGCTCGCACCATTTATCCGAGGTCAAATCAGTAGCTGTAGAAAACTGGCTAAAGAACCTAAGTTTCGAAAATGGTGATCCGCTAGCGAGAGGTAGCAAGGCAAAGATCAGAACCTCATGAGCGCGCTTTACTCGCGTGCAAGTCGGTGGGAATGGGCGACTAGGAACCCGATCACGAGTGTTCGACAAAGCGCAAAACGACAAGCGTAAGGCTCAAAGTTAGGTTGTAGAAATGCTTCTGCCTCGGGTACGTCAGGCAGCTGTTTTAGCCTAATTGACGTTTCCGGACGTGCGGAGAAATTGCGAGTTCGGCTAAGTGATTGAAGTAGTTGGCGTCCCGTACGGGAGTCGAACCCGTGTCGCCGCCGTGAAAGGGCGGTGTCCTAGGCCACTAGACGAACGGGACGCATCAAGGTGAGCTGTCGAGGGTTTACAGCAAGCGGGTAAATTAGCGTAGTGCTCTGCGAGTGTCAAACACCCGGTAACGCGGGTCCTTTCAGTGTTGCGTTGACTCCTTCTATAGAAGTTCTTCCCGAACCGCCCGTAACGCCTTATAATTCGTTTGCCAGATCGCATGAACCGGGAAAAACTGGCTCCCGGCGCCAAAACAGCTGACAAAACAGCCCTTTCGAGATTTCCAATCTTCCACTCAGACGAGCTTTTCAGGAGAACAACTGTTTATGTTTCGAGCAACTCGACTGTCTTGCGGGTTTATTTTCATCGGCTCAATCGGTTTTCTGGTGTTGAGCGGAAACACCGTTCGCGCCCAGCACGAACCAATGGGCGGGTCGATTAAAGATATCGGCTCGGAATCACCCGCAACGCGGTCGGCGCGAAAGCCCAGCAAGCCCAACCTGGGATCAACCGCCCCTGCCACTACCCCCCGGCGTCGAACTACTCCTACTTCAACCACACCAGCGCGCCGAGTCAGCACCGCCAGCGCGGAAGAATACAATCGCCAGGGAGACGAGCTTTTCGATGACGGCAAGTATGATCAGGCCCTGGACGCTTACCGAAAGGCTGTGCAGGCAAACCCGAGGATTGCCTCCGCCCACTATCACATTGGCTGGATATTGAACGACAAGGAATCTTACGAGCAGGCCATCGTTTCCCTGAACCAGGCGATTCGGCTGCAACCCAACTACCCGATAGCCATGGTCGAGCTCAGCTACTCTTATCGAAACTTAAAACGCTATGAGGAAGCCCTGGAAATCAACCGCCAGGCCACACAGCTCAAGCCGGATTACGCAAAACCTTATTACGAAACCGGGTTGATTTATAACGAGCAGAAGTTTTATGCGCAGGCTGCAGACTCTCTCAAGCTGGCGATCCGTTACGATTCAAATTATGCCGACGCCTATAGCGAGTTGGGTTATGCCCAGCGAAAACTCGGCCGCTATACGGAAGCGATTAATGCCTACAAGCAGGCGATTCGTTCAAAACCGGATCTCGCTTCGGCGTATCTCGGATTAGGTGATGTCTACTACTACAACACCAAGCAGTATCCCGATGCGATCGAGGCCTATCGCGAGGGTGTGCGGCTCGAGCCAGGTAACTCGACGGCCTTTTTTAATCTTTCCTGGTGCTACAACGAACTTAGTCAGTACGACAATGCTATCCAGGCAGCAAACAACGCGATTCGACTGAAGTCGGATTATGCGGAGGCATACGTGGAACTTGGCTACGCGACTCGCAAGCTGGCAGAAAAGCTTCCCGCAAAGTCGGCGGCGGCGCGGCAAAAATTTGATGCGGCCATTGCGGCCTATCGAACTGCGCTCCGGTTGAGGCCCGAATATGCGCTCGCGTATTCCGGACTGGGCGATGTCTACTACTCCGGGCTGCATGACTATACTCAGGCGGCCGAAGCTTACCGGCAATCTGTGCGGATTGATGGGAGCGACGCGACCATCCATTACCGGCTGGGATGGTCCTATAACGATCTGGGGCGCTACAACGACGCGGTCGGGTCATTGCGAGAGGCGATCAGGCTGAAGCCGGAATACAGCGAGGGTTACAATGAACTGGGTTATGCTTACCACAACCTGCGTCGCTACAGTGAAGCTATTGAAGAGTACCGGAGAGCGATTCGCCTGAAGTCGGAGTACGCCAGTGCCCATTACAATTTGGGGTTGAGCTACATCGCAGTCGGCAATAGAAATGGTGCGATGGAAGAATACAGGATTCTTCAAAGACTGGATCAGGATCAGGCCAAGAAGCTTTACGACAATATCAGATGATGAATATTTAGCCACAGATAAACGCGGACGATACGGATCAGAACCGGTAGATAGCTGAGAAGCTTACGAATTTTGTCGTTTTGATCTGTAGAATCTCCGCAGCAAATAATCAATCCTCTGCGTATCCTTTCTCACCGTCGCGGTAATAAACAAATAGACCGCTAGTCTCCCCGGCTATTAACTTGAACCTCGCAGGTCAGCACGACCCAGAGAGGACTCGACTCGAAAAACTTGCTATGAATATCAGCCATGCTCTTGATGGTCCGCACGAGAGGTGTGCCTACGCTGTAACCATGGTCGATGACCGGCGTCTGGTTCAACGACTCACTCTGGAACTTCTTTTCCTCATTGATGAATTGAGGCAGTCGTGGCCCGAATTGAGGCGTCATCCGATCGGGTTTGGCCGGCGAATCTTCTACGAATTCACACAATCATTTGGCCGCTGGCTCCGCGATCGATATTCATTCCTGGGTGTTGTTGCGGCGATCACAATAGTGGTCTGCGCGATTGTGCTGACCCTCCTGAATCCTCACCGACAATCGCCACGAGTAAAAGCTGGAACACAGGAGGATAATCCGGCAACGCTCATTACCGTCTTACCAATCGAGACAGCGCACTCTCAATCTGGAGTAGGTGAAGGCCAGAAGGGCCGAGTCGGATTTGAGGCTGAAAAAGGAGAAGGTTCAAAACGTGACTTCAGGTTGAGCCATGGTGGTGGCGCGAGCGGTCGACTCAATAAACAGCAAGTCCAACAGGGTCGCCTGTTCTTGCCTTCAGAAATCCCTGCCATGCTATTGGAACGAAAGGCAGCAAGGAATCCAGTCCTTCCTTTAGCGGGCATCAACATCGACCCCACGCTGTGGAAAGCACAACCGCTGCCTGTTTACGGTGATCCGCGCTCCAGCTCGACCGCCCCGTCCCATGGACCAGGGGACGGTGGAAATTTCGGGTCCCGAAACGGATCAGGCATAGGGGAAGGGGATGGTCCGGGTTTTGGCCCGGGCGCAAATGGCAACATAGGAGGCGGTGAAAACGAACCAGGTGGCGGGGGAATCGGTAGCGGCGTCGGAAATGGTCCGGGGGATAAGGATCGCGTTTTCCGACTCAACCAGGTAAATCAACGCGCACGCGTAATCTCGAAGCCAGAACCTCAATACACTGAAGAAGCCCGCCGCCATCAAATAACCGGGACCGTGGTCTTACGCGTAATCTTTTCCAGCTCGGGACAGGTGACAAACATCCGAACCGTCCAGTCACTGCCATTTGGTTTGATTGAGAAAGCGATTTCCGCCGCGCGTCAAATTCGCTTCTCTCCAGCCATCAAGGACGGGCAGGCGGTTTCGGTATACATGCAGTTGGAATACAACTTTAATCTCTACTAAGTCCCCAAAAAAGATTTTCACCGGGCCACCACGCGCACAACTTCCTGCATCAATGCGATCGACAATCGCAAGCTTTGCCTCTTTTCCCGTTCTATCCCAAGCGCAAGCGGAAACGAGGCCCTGGTTAGGTAACTAAGACAACCTTGAGGAACCTCAACCCCTGCGCCGCGTGATAACTGCGACGTACCCCTGGAACTGTCTAAGGAGAACGAACATGCTTCGCAAATTCCGGGATCTCAAACACCCCATCCGCACCGCTAAGTCCCTCCGCAGAGCAATTGTGCTCGTAGCAATCTCAGTCGCATCAATTTTCGCGCTTACGCTTTTCACAGACTCGCAGCAGATTGTTCTGGCGCAAGGTGGAGGTGATGCAGGCTCTCTACAGGTCGTTGATTCGGCGGGAAAGCCCAAAGGCTCTTGCCCGCTAAAACATACGGACGTAAAAGCAGAGATCAGCGGCTTTCTGTCACGTGTCTCAGTTACCCAGGAATTTGAAAACCCTTACCAGGAAAAGATTGAAGCCGTCTACACTTTTCCGCTCCCGCAGGCAGCGGCCGTTGACGACATGACGATGATTGTCGGCGATCGAACGGTGCGCGGGAAGATTTTGCGACGGGAAGAGGCCCAGGCGGTCTATGACGCGGCGAAGGCTGGCGGAAGAGTTGCGAGCCTGCTGGACCAGGAACGGCCGAATATTTTCACCCAGTCGGTTGCGAATATCCTGCCAGGCGAACAAGTCAAAATAACGATCAGTTACGTGGAAACGCTCAAATACGAAGACGGTTCATATGAATTCGTATTTCCGATGGTTGTTGGACCACGTTACATTCCCGGCGCGCCGGCCGCCGGGCAGGGCAGTGGCGTTTCTCCCGCACAGCAAGTCCCCGATGCTTCGCGCATTACACCCGAACCTGCGGCCGATGGTATGCGCAGCGGCCACGATATCTCACTCGAAGTCAGCCTCGATGCCGGCCTGACAATTGACACTGTCGCTTCCGGAACTCACGTAATCGACGTTGCCCGTCCGGATGTTAGCCGGGCCCGGATTAAGCTCAAGAACGACTCAGCGATTCCCAACAAAGATTTTATTCTCCGTTACGAGGTCTCAGGCCGGCAGATTTCCGATGCCTTGCTAACTCGTCGCTCCAGTAAAGGTGGTTTTTTCACTCTGATCCTGCAACCGCCCGAGCGAGTTACCAGTGAAGATGTGACCCCGAAAGAACTTGTCTTTGTGCTCGACACGTCAGGTTCGATGAACGGCTTTCCGATTGAGAAGGCTAAAGATACGATGAAACTCGCGCTCGACAACCTGTACCCGGCAGATACGTTCAATGTGATCACCTTCTCGGGCGATACTCGCATCCTCTTTCCCGAGCCTGTCCCGGCGACGCCGGAAAATCTTTCGAAGGCAAAAGAGTTTCTTGCCGCGAGTGCCAGCTATGGCGGCACCGAAATGATGAAGGCCATCACAGCCGCGCTCGATCCTTCGGATGCCCAGGATCATGTACGCATCGTTTGCTTCATGACTGACGGCTATGTCGGAAACGATATGGAGATCATCGCCGAAATTCAAAAGCATCCCAAGGCGCGGGTTTTCGCGTTTGGCATTGGCTCGTCAGTCAATCGATTCCTGCTGGACAAGATGGCTGAACAAGGACGCGGCGAGGTTGATTATGTGGCTTTGAACGACGATGGCTCGGCAGCCGCTCGGCGGTTTCACGAACGCGTCCGCAACCCACTCTTAACAGACATTTCGGTGGATTGGGGTGGACTTCCGGTGGCCGATGTGTATCCGCGCCGTATTCCGGATCTATTCGGCGCCAAACCTGTAATCCTGACCGGTCGATTCACAGCGGCGGCCCAGGGAACGCTGCGCTTGAAGGGCAAGATGTCGGGCCGGGATTTTGTGCGTGAGATCCCCGTAAACTTTCCCGAGTCAGAACCACAGCACGACGTGCTGGCGTCGCGTTGGGCCCGCACCCGCATCGATGATTTGATGGCCCAGGACTTCAGCGGCGCGCAACGAGGTGTGATGAAGCCGGAGTTGAAAGAGACGATTACGAATCTCGGTCTTGAATTTCGCTTGATGACGCAGTTCACTTCGTTCGTTGCGGTTGAGGAGATGATTGTTACCGATGGTGGCCAGCCGCGTCGTGTCGACGTGCCAGTTGAAGTGCCCGAGGGAGTCAATCGAAATACGGCGTACGGAGTTGCCTCCTACGGACGAGCAACGAGTCAAATGATGGTGTTCGCCGGTCGTAATCAGTCGTCTTTCAGCCTTGGTGGTAGCGGTGCCGGCAGTAAGGCTAAGCCCGCATCTCCGAATGCGGCTCCAACTGTGGTGGTTATGACCGACGCGGCCGAGACAGTCCGGGTAACCTCGCCAGAAGAAAGGAAGCGTGAGGAACTTGTTGCCAGGATGCATCCATCGTTGGTGGCGATCATAGACCGGCTCAAAAAGAAGAACGGATTTCCAGCCCCAGAGGAAGCCAGGTTTGTCCGCAATGGAAAAGCCGAACTACAAGTTTGGCTTACCGACAAGTCACCAGAAGCAATGGCAAAGCTAAAGGAGGTCGGTTTTGAAGTGTTGCTTGATCCGAAGACTTCAAAGCTGGTGATCGGAAGGCTATCAATTGAAAACCTGGAGAAGCTGGCGGAACTGAAAATCGTTCGCTATGTCGCTCCGCAGATGAATGGACGATAGATCATGCGCATTACAGTAACGCGCGATGGCGACCGAATGCTGCCACGTGCCTACATCAAAAAGGTCGGCTTGTTCTGATGGTCCGCGGGCTGCTGAAAAAGTCATACGATCCACGAAATTACACGAAGCCCAACGAAACCACACAAAAAGAACGCCTTGATTCGTGCTATTTCGCATATTTCGTGTTGCTTCGTGGATCGTATGGATGTTTTTGATTGACGCTGCTCGTTTTTCACAACCTGCCAGGAGATTAGCGGCCCAGGTCGCGCCGAAAGTAAGGCCAGGCGTCATAGAGATAAAGCGCAAATGGAATCCACCAGATAAAGTCGTTGGTGACAGATAAGATTATTGTGGACGCCGGCCATTCGTGACTCAAGATCAGCCGGATGAGACCAATCGGCCCCAGCACCTTGCCAACAAGTCCTACCGCCGCCAGCAGCCAGCCACGTTCGGGCACGCGAGCGACTTCCCAGTACAAGATGCCGTAAAGTCCCACCACCATTCCGAGGCAGGCAAAAATCTGCGGATAGTTTGCCGGCGTCATTCCTGCGTAACGAAACAGCCATTGCGGATCGGCAACTGAATACAAGCCCCAGGCAATGTTGTAGAGGCCGGCCAAACAGAACACAGTGCGGTGCAGTTTTCGATGAGCAATCATTGCCAAAAGTAACTAGCAAGTTGGGAAGTGGGCAGTCGTTAGCTCTCAAGGTTCAGAAGGTTCAAGGCGCCCCCGCTCAAGTCTCCAAGGATTCACCATAGAGTGGACAATTCAAGCTGAGTAAATTGCAAGTTGGGAAGGGGGCGCCTTGAACCTTCTGAACCTTGAAAGCTAATGACTGCCCCCTTCCCAACTTGCAATTTACTCAGCTTGAATTGCCCATTCTATGATGAATTCTTCGCGACTTGAGCGAGGGCGCCTGAAAATGCTTGCTTGACAACACAGGTGCTTGTCGTTAAGTTGTGCGCACACTTGATCTTTAACAGTTCATGTAGAGGCGCGACCTCCAAGAGTAAACAAAGTACGACAGACATTCTTGTTTGTCAGCAGACTGGCGGAGTCTTTTGCTTTAGTTGAAAGGGGTGGGTCGCCGAAGCTCGCTGTTATCTCGCAGACAGCGGGTTGGTTGCCGCGGCTAAATCCGCGGGACTGTCACCGTTCATTCGGTGGAGAGCTACGACGAAAAAGTTCTGAGCACACTCCAAAAGAGTCTGCTCGAATTCCTGTTTAGCCAGGGCCGGTCGTGCTCGTTTCGCGATCGGCCTTTTTGTTTTTTCGTGTTATTTCGTGGATCGTTCCTTATGTTATGAACCCCACAATTATCAAGTTTGGTGGTACCTCCGTTGAAGATGCGCCTGCGTTTTTGCGCGCCACAGAAATAATTGACGCGCGACGCGCACTCCGACCGGTCGTCGTTGTCTCGGCGATCAGCGGAATGACCGATGCCTTAATCGCGAGCATGCGCGTAGCTTCACACCAACAGATGCATACTGCCGTCACGTTACTCAAACCACATTTCGAGCGGCACCTTGAAGCATCCGCCGGTCTGCTTGCGGAAGCTCAGGCTCGAGACTTCCACCAACAGGTTGAAAAGGCGCAGTCTGAGGTTTGTGCTCTGCTCGAAACCATTTCGCGATCCAAGCAGGCGCAAGGTCAGTTAAGTGACTCTGTGCTCTCCTACGGCGAGCGACTCTCCAGCTTGCTGCTGACCGCAGTTTTGCGAGCGCGCGGCTGCGATGCCCGCACGGTAGATGCCCGGCAGGTCGTGATTACGGATGATCAATACGGCTGTGCGGCGCCGCTTTTTAAGGAGACCTTTGAAAAGACGCGTTCAACTCTGAGTCCGCTGCTCGACGCCGGGTTGATTCCGGTACTCGGCGGCTTTGTCGGATCGACTTTGCGTGGAGAAACAACGACTCTCGGACGCGGCGGTTCGGATTACACCGCTGCCCTTGTTGGCGCAGCGCTGGGGGCGAACGAGATCCAGATCTGGACCGATGTCAGCGGTGTATTGACAGCCGACCCGAGGATTGTTCCCCAAGCTCAACCGATTCGACGACTGTCGTACGGAGAAGCAGCTGAGCTAGCGTACTTTGGCGCTAAGGTCTTGCACCCCAAAACGATTCAACCTGCCGTCGAGAATTCAATCCCCGTGCGAATTTGTAACTCGCATCTGCCGGAAGAGGACGGCACCCTTGTAGCTGCCGAAACAGAAGCTTCCCCGCGCACCGTGAAATCCATAGCACACAAAACGGGTGTCACAACTATTCAGATTACTTCGGCGCGGATGCTGGGCGCCTATGGATTCCTGCGCGCGCTATTCGAAGTCTTTGATCGACATCGAACCGCGGTTGACGTGGTAACAACGTCTGAAGTCAGTGTGTCTCTGTCGCTCGACGACGTGGCAGCGCTGACAGCGATTACCAGGGAACTCGAAGAGCTTGGCGCCGTCCGCGTTGAGCGCGGCCGGGCTATCATCTGCGTGGTGGGTGAAGGCTTGTGCGGCACTCCCGGTATTGCGGCGAAGGTGTTCAACACGATCAGCGACATCAATGTCACCCTGATTTCCCAGGGAGCATCAAGTATCAATCTAACGTTTGCCATTGAAGAAGGGCGAGTGGGCGAAGCAGTCTGCCGATTGCATGAGGCATTTTTCGAGGTGTCAGGTGTTGAGAATGCAAAAGCCAATAGTTTCCCGCAAAGGCGCAAAGTCGCCAAGGGTTTGCACCTGACGTAATTCTCTTCGCGTCTTTGCGCCTTTGCGGGAAACTGATGGCAAGTCTTGGTATGCTGGGTTAATTTCGATTTTTAGCAAGCTGCCAAATGATCTAATTAGTAATGAGTATCAATCTAGTAGAACTCACAAAAACCCTGATTGACATCCCATCGGCCACCGGAGAGGAAGCCGCAGTGGGGCATTTCCTTCACTCTTATCTGAAAGAAGTCGGGTATCAAGTCGAGTTCCAGCAGGTCGAAGGCGATCGGGGCAATATCATCGCCACCACCGGCGCCCCACCGCGAGTCGTCTTCTCGACCCACATGGATACAGTGCCACCTCATATTCCGGCGGCGGAAGACGAGCACACCATTCATGGCCGGGGCGCGTGCGATGCAAAAGGGATCATTGCCGCGCAAATCTCGGCAGCCCAAGAGTTGCTTGGACAAGGAGTCGAAGAGGTCGGGTTGCTGTTCACCGTTGATGAGGAGATGAGCAGCGCCGGCGCAGCCGTTGCCAATCAACATAGGTGCGCACGAGATTGTCGCTATCTGATTAACGGAGAGCCAACGGATAACCGTCTGGCGGTTGGCACCAAGGGCTCTCTGCGACTGAAGCTCTCTTCCGAAGGCCAGTCTGCACACTCCGCTTATCCTGAACAGGGCGAATCAGCAATCGAAAAGTTGTTATCAGCGCTCGAGGCCGTTCGTAAGTGTGATTGGCCCAGCGATGAATTCTTTGGCGAGACAACTTGCAACATCGGCACCATTCAAGGAGGCACTCGGCCTAATGTGATTCCTGCGCACGCCGAAGCGGTCTTGCAGATTCGATTGGCGACAGACGAAACTGAGATCAAAGCCCTTCTGGAAAAGGCAATCGATGGTCAAGCGACTATTGAGTATTTGTCCGTGCATCCTCCGATCCGCTTGCTGGACCTCGGTGGATTTGACCGGTGTGTGGTTCGCTTTACTACAGACATCCCTTATCTATCGAACTGGGGCAGACCATTGTTGCTGGGTCCCGGATCGATCCTTGACGCTCATACTCCACATGAGCTGGTCAAAAAAGCGGAGTTGCAACGTGCAGTTGAACTATATGTAAAGCTGGCGACGATTCTGATCAATGATCACTTTGGCTAGACTAAAGCACAGGACATACGTTGGCAGCTTTCTTCTTGTCCTCGGTGTAGCAAATTCCGGTTTGCTTGTTTTCTTGAGTGTGTTTGTGAGTAAACAAATCGATCCACGAAATCACACGAAATGTTCTTCGTTCGATTTCGTGTGATTTCGTGGATCATCGTTTGCGTTTGAAGGTGGCAGTGACAGGCTGTTTCATAGCGATGAACGGTTCTTGCCGTTTCATCACGCTCATGAAGGATAGTCTGACGAGCACGAAATTATGAAAATTGCGCTAATAGGATTTGGGGCGATGGGCCAGCTCGTTGCAACTCTCGCTAACGCGGACGGCGACGAGGTTGGCATTAAAGTTAGGTCTCGGGATGCCGGGCGCACCATCGAAGAAATTGCCGCGCAACTCCGAGACCACGACGTGGCGGTGGATTTTTCTGTGGCCGACGCAGTGCCGGCGCATGTAGAAGCCTGTTCTCTGGCTGCCGTTCCCCTGGTTATAGGAACCACCGGTTGGAATTCACAGGAACTGCGTGTCCGCCAAATCATTTCCGAACATGGCGGCGCGCTGGTTTACGGCGCTAATTTCTCGCTCGGCGTTAATCTCTTCTACCGCATCGCGAACTACGCCGCATCGCTGTTTCAGGAGGTTGATGGGTACGCAGCGTTTATCGAAGAGGCTCACCACTCTCGGAAACGTGATGCCCCTTCCGGCACTGCTTTGCGGCTACGCGATCTGCTGGCTAACAAGCTGGCGCGAGACATCCCCATTTCGTCAACTCGTGCCGGGCACATTCCGGGAACGCATCGCGTCGGGTTTGATTCCGCAGCAGATCAAATTGTTCTGACGCACATGGCAAGGTCTCGTGAAGGTTTTGCTGCCGGCGCTCTGGTTGCAGCCCGCTGGGTTATAGGTAAAAAGGGAGTTTATGAGTTCTCCCAGGTCATCGATGAAATTATTTCTAAGCAGTGAGCCTAACTAATCAATAAATCGATCCACGCGCACCACACGAAACAGTTTGCTGTCTCTCGTAGAAGTCGTGGTTCGCTTCCGCCTTACAATGAAAGGAAAAAACTAACATGACAATGCAGGTTGATTGGCTGCGGGGTTGCGCCACCGCTCTCGTTACACCGTTCACCGCCGACGGGTCAGTCGACGAGGAACGACTGCAGGGATTACTTGAATATCAAATCAACGGTGGCGTTCGCCTGCTTGTTCCCTGTGGGACCACCGGCGAGAGCGCCACAATGTCAGAAGCAGAGGACCAGCGAGTCATCAAAATCACCGTCGAAGCGGCTCGGGGCCGAGCCCGTGTGATCGCCGGGACAGGAAGTAACTCTACGGCTGCAGCCGTAGCCTACTCTCAAGCGGCTCGTTCGCTTGGCGCGGACGCGGTGTTGGTTGTGGCCCCATACTACAACAAACCGACACCTGAGGGGCTCTATGTGCACTTCCGAGCGGTGGCCGAGTCGGTAGCCGATCTGCCGGTGGTGATCTACAACGTTCCCGGTCGTACCGCGTCCAACATCTCTGCGCAGACGACGCTTCGTCTGGCGCATGATGTCGATAACATTGTCGGGATCAAGGAAGCTTCTGGTAATCTCTCGCAGATCATGGAAGTTCTGCGCGGGCGCCCGAAACACTTCCGTGTGTTGTCGGGCGACGATTCGCTCACTCTGGCGCTGATCGCGCTGGGCGGAGATGGTCTGATTTCCGTCGCATCAAATGAAGCTCCCCAGTTAATGTCGCATCTGGTCGATCTCGCCCTTGAGGGGAATTGGGCAGAAGCGCGCGAGTTGCACTATCGCTTGTTGCCTTTGATGGAGATGAACTTCATCGAGTCAAGTCCGGGACCGGTGAAAGCAGCGCTCGCCATGATGGGTCTAATCGAAGAGAATTATCGATTGCCGCTCGTGCCGATCCAGGAGAACAACAAGACCCACTTGCGCAACGTTCTCATGGACCTCGGGCTGTTTAGGGAAGCGACACATGCCGCTGGCTGAGCGAATCAAAGCACTCGCAGCGAGAGTTGAGGGTGAGTTCACCGCCGAGGACCGTGCGCTTTTTGACGAGTTCAAGAACGCGCTGAATCGGGGCGAAATACGGGCTGCCGAAAAAACAAGCACCGGTGAGTGGCGAGTCAACACCTGGGTAAAAGAGGGAATCCTTCTTGGGTTTCGTCTGGGCCGGCTCGTTGATATGTCGGCGGCCCCCAGTCTTCGTTTCTTTGACAAAGATACCTATCCCGTGCGCGCCACCACCGAATCCGAAAAGATTCGCATTGTTCCCGGAGGCTCGAGCGTGCGCGACGGTGCTTATCTTGCTCCCGGGGTTGTGTGCATGCCGCCGATGTACGTGAACGTCGGCGCCTATGTCGATGAGGGAACGATGATCGACAGTCACGCTCTGGTGGGTTCATGCGCCCAGATCGGCAAGCGTGTGCATCTGTCCGCCGCGGCTCAGATTGGCGGTGTGCTGGAACCAGTGGGCGCCGTGCCGGTTATCATTGAGGACGACGCGCTGATTGGCGGAGGCTGCGGCATTTATGAAGGCACAATCGTGCGCGAGCGTGCCGTGATTGCCGCGGGAACGATCCTGACTGGCTCTACCCCGGTCTTCGATTTGGTGAAGGAGAAGATCTACCAACGTTCCAGCGAGGGGCCGCTGGAGATTCCCGCTGGGGCGGTAGTCGTGCCAGGTTCCCGCGCGATTCAAACCGCCCGGGGCCGAGAGTGGGGACTCTCGATCTATGCGGCTGTACTCGTGAAGTATCGCGACGCCAAAACTGATCGAGCGGTGCAGCTGGAGGATTATCTTCGTTGAGTGAATCACAAGACGCGGCCAACATCGAGAGCCCGGAACCGGCAACTGCGGCAAGGGAATTCTTGCCACCCAGGCGGCTGCGCGGTATCCAAAAGAGTGTGATTCGGCAGGTCTTTGATCGGGCGCGGCCGGGAAGTATTAATCTCGGGTTGGGAGAACCCGATCTCGCGACCCCTGAAGTAATCAGGCGGGCAGCAGTTGCCATTGTGCAGGAGGAAAAAAACGGTTACACGGCGCAGGCAGGGTTGGCCCAGCTTCGCACCCTGGTTGCCGCGGACTACCCGCAACTTCGACTCAATCCTGATCAAGTGGTGATTACCGCCGGATCTCAGGAAGCGATGTATCTGGCCCTGATGACGCTGGTCGACGAAGGCGATGAAGTGCTGCTTCCAAATCCGGGCTTCGTCGCCTACCCGACGATAGTGCAGATGGCCGGCGGAGTGCCTGTATTCTATAGGCTAAGAGCCGAGCACGACTTCGCTTTTGACGCCGAGGAATTTCGACGTTGTCTTACGCCGCGAACAAAAGTTGTTGTTTGTTGCAGTCCCTCAAACCCTACCGGACGTTCGCTCTCCCGGACGGACCTCCAGGCAATTGCCGGCGCCTTGGCCGGCACGGGCGTCTATGTTATCAGTGACGAAATTTATCGCGATCTCTATTACACTGCCGAGCGTCCCGAATCCGCTTCCGCTTTTTATGATCGCACGATCGTGATTAGTGGACTCTCTAAGTCAATGAGCATGACGGGTTGGCGGCTGGGGTGGATCTGTGGTGACGAGTCTGTAATAAAACCGGCATTGGTGCTTCATGGTTACGTGACTACTTGTGCGTCCGCTATCTCCCAAAAGGCCGCGGTTGCGGCGTGGACACCGGAAGCAGAAAGCGCAAGGCAGAGTATTCGCCGCACGTTTTCAAAGCGACGCGATCGCCTGCTGGCCCTGGTGTCGACGGAACTGGGCCGGCGCGCGGTCGCTCCTGAGGGAGCCTTCTACACAATGCTCGATGTGAAGGATTATGGAGCGTCAATGCAGGTTGCCGAGGCCCTGCTCGATCACGGAGTCATTACTGTACCCGGAAGCGCGTTTGGTTCTGAAAGTGAAGGGTTTCTGCGAGTATCATTCTGCGCCGAGATCGATGCAATAACCGAAGGTGTCGCGCGCATGAAAGCTGCGCTTTCGCGCTTGAGTCGCAAAGTTGTAATCAGCGGTTGAGGCCCGGTTTGGAGTGCGGCGCTTTATCGCCGCTTTCTCTTTACGGGACATTCATCAGTCCTCTTGAATATGTTCGTTTCGCTTGAAAAAAGGAAAGCTTGAAAAGCGGTGACAAGTCACCGCACTGTCCAAAGAGAGGTCAGCAGACCAATGAATGAGAAATTTCGCGTCGGTATCCTGGGCGCGACAGGAATGGTGGGCCAGCGTTTTGTGCAACTGCTGGAAAACCATCCCCAATTCATTATTACAGCTCTCGCTGCCTCAGATCGCTCGCAGGGGAAGCGATACGATCAAGTTTGTTCCTGGCGGTTGACGAGCGAGATGCCTGCGGCGGCGGCAGCGCTCGTTGTTCAACCACCCGAGCCGCCGCTGGATTGCGATCTGGTTTTCTCGAGCCTGCCAGGTAATATGGCCCGAGACGTTGAGGGCGCGTTCGCGCGCGCGGGATATGCGGTGATCAGTAATTCATCTGCATATCGAATGGATGCAGATGTTCCCCTGCTCATTCCGGAAGTCAATCACGAGCACCTCAGCTTGCTTGAAGCTCAGCGCCAGGCTCTTGACTCCGGTGGCTTTGTTGTTACAAACCCAAACTGCTCGACGATCATGCTGGCGCTGGCGCTCGCTCCACTTCACGCTCGGTTTGGAGTGGAAAGAGTTATGACGACTACAATGCAGGCGTTGTCCGGAGCGGGTTATCCCGGCGTTGCCTCACTCGACACTTTGGATAACGTCTTGCCCTTTATTGAGAGTGAGGAAGAAAAGATCGAATCGGAGACGCGCCGGATTCTCGGCGATCTGAAAGGCAACCTGGTTCAACCCGCGCCCTTTGAGATTAGCGCGCAGTGTAATCGCGTCAATGTTTCCGATGGTCACATGGCAACAGTCAGTGTGAAGCTCGTCGAAGCCGCCGAGATCGAAGCCGTGCGTCACGTCTTGTCTTCGTTTACTTCGCTGCCGCAGGAGTTAGGTCTGTACTCCGCGCCCGAGCAACCGATCATCGTACGGACTGAACAGAATCGTCCGCAGCCGAAACTTGACCGGGATGCGGGCAAAGGAATGAGCATTACGGTTGGCCGGCTCAGGCCAGATCCGGTTTTTGATCACCGGTTTGTGGTGCTTAGTCACAACACGATTCGCGGCGCGGCCGGCGCAGCGATCCTGAATGCCGAACTGCTGGTGGCCACAGGATGGCTGCAGTAAGTTTGGTTCGGCTCCAGTTGAGACTGGACGACTCAAGCTGAGTAAATTCGCAGGTGGGGAAGGGGGCAGTCGTTAGCTTGAAGGTTCGGTAAGTTCAAGGCGCCCCCGCTCAAGTTTCCGAGGCTTCATCATCAAATCAATCACTCAATCCGGTAAACCCAGAGGCTTAAGTGATATGGATAATTACTGGCATTCAAGCTTGAGCGGGGGCGACTTGAACTCGCCGAACCTTCAAGCTAACGACTGCCCCCTTCCCCACCTGCGAATTTACTCAGCATGAGTCGTCCAGTTCAGTTGATTCTAACCAAACACCTTATGCGAACTCTATTAGCTCCTCTACTCATTCTCATTATCTTTTTGCTCTTCTCCTTAACAACAACGGTATCGCGCTCGTCGGAACGGCTGGCACAGGGATCATCAACTCTGGACGAAAGAATCAAAGCTGAAATCGCGCCGTTCAAAGGCAAGGTAAGTCTGTTCGCCAAGAACCTGGACACTGGTGAGACTTATGCCCTCAATGCAGATGATCGAGGGCGCACTGCGAGCACAATCAAGATCGCGGTGATGGTCGAGGCATTTGCCCGCGTCTACGAGGGCAAGGCCCACTGGAGCGATGAATTGGTGCTGACTAAAGAAAAGAAAGTATCGGGCTCTGGAATTCTGACCGAGCTGTCTGACGGTCTTCATCTGACGCTTCGCGACGGGGTGAACCTGATGATGCTGCTGAGCGATAACACTGCAACAAATTTAGTGCTCGATGTGCTCACAACCGATGCTGTAAATGCGCGCATGGAATCTCTGGGGCTGAAGAACATCAAGCTTCTTCGCAAGATTGGCAGCGGCGGCGACAGCCTGGCGGGAAAGGATCCTGAGAACAAGCGGTTCGGCCTGGGCTTCGCGACACCCCGCGAGATGGTGGTGCTAATGGAGAAGCTCGAGCGAGGCGAGGTCATCAATTCGGCTGCTTCGAAGGAGATGATCGAACTGATGAAACGCGAGCAGGGCCGAAACGCGATCGGCCGGTCACTTCCCAACCTGGCAATGGCGAGCAAGTATGGGGCGCTCGACCGGTTGCGGAGTGCCATCGGAATTGTCTATTCAAAAAAGGGCAGAATCGCAATGGCCATCACCTGCGATGACATGCCCGCAGTAATCTGGTCAGTTGATAATCCCGGCTACCTGTTGATGTCCCGACTCTCAGAGATTTTGGTAGATGGACTTGGCAAATAGTGATCTGTTCCAGTCTCTGGAAAGGGTCGAAATTGGTTCAAAACCTCCCTCTATCCGAAATTCAAATTCCCGCCGCCCGGAATCCAAAATTTTGTACACTTCACTAGAATTTAGGATATACTCCCACCCCTCAGTTCCGTAAAAACCTTCAAACGCTTGAAAGCAGTCGAGTTTCCCAACCTTGGATTTCCGTTTAACTGCGGAATACAAGATGCAAGGACAATACTGAACACGGGATCTAAGTTTCGAACAGGCTCGTTCGGATGACTTTGGACCCATTAACCAACAAAAACCAACGCAAGCTTGACCGGCTTCATCCGAGTCGGCCTTCTGGAGAATTGTTTTCTTCCAGGCGCAACACAGACTCAAAAGCGAGCGAAAACGGAACCTCAAAGAACGGCGGCAACAAGTAAAGGTTGAGTTAGTTGTTGTAAGACTAACCTATCAAAACATTTCTTAGTCGGAGGAACCCCATGATAGCCAAAAGCCTTCTGGGAAGCCGCGCAGCTCTAATTCTTAGCGTGCTTCTCGTTCTTGTAGTGTCTTCGATTACAGTAATCGCACAGCAAGGCGTTTCAACAGTGCGTGGAACAGTAAGAGATCCGCAGGGCAACGTTATTAGCGGCGCGTCTGTGACACTGACAAATGTCGCGACCAGTGCCGCACGTGACGGTACCACGAACGAAGTTGGCGTTTTTGCCTTCGAATCAGTTCCTGTAGGGGATTATAAACTCGAAGTCGAAGCCAAGGGCTTCAAAAAAGCCCTGGTCACCGACGTCCATGCTCTGGTGTCGAAGACTACACCCGTTGATGTTCAAGTTGAGGTCGGGAATGTAAATGAAACGGTAACTGTAGCAGCGGGAACGGCTGAGCAGTTGATAAATCGAGACGATGGAACTCTCGGCAACAACTTTGTAAACCAGCAGATTACGCAATTGCCGCTGGAGGCTCGCAGCGTTACGTCTCTTTTGACTCTGCAACCTGCTGTAACGAGAGATGGTTATGTGGCCGGCGCGCGGAGTGACCAGTCAAATGTAACTCTCGATGGTGTTGATATTAACGAGGCTCAAACTAACCAGATAGGCCCACCGACCGGCGGCGCGGGCAGCGATCAAATTGATCAGTCCACACTTCCCACGGACCCTGATGCCAATACGGTGATCCGCCTTAACTCAGAGGCCATTGAGGAATTTCGAGTTACCACCACCAATGCCAACGCCAATCAAGGCCGCTCATCCGGTGCGCAAATTTCATTGGTTACGAAGAGCGGCTCTAATGATTTTCACGGGGCGCTCTTCGAGGCTCACCGCAATACCATTTTCACGGCAAATGATTTCTTCAACAATCGCGCCGGTGTTCCGCGTCCAACTTTACTGCGCAACACGTTCGGTGGCGCAATAGGTGGCCCAATACTCAAGGATCGAGCTTTCTTCTTTTACAGTTACGAAGGAAGGCGAGATGCGAGCCAGAGCACCATCGATCCGCGAATTGTACCGCTGGCGAGTTTGGGGCAAGGGCTTTTGCGCTATGTAAATCCCTCGGGCGGAGTAACCACTCTGAGTGCAGCTCAGGTCAACACGATCTTCTCCACGAGTGGAGCGACGGTTGGAACAAACCCAGTAGCAATCGCTGCACTAGCGGCAGCCGCCGCAAAGTATCCCGCCAATGACTTCACAGTGGGAGATACTTTGAACACTGGAGGCTTTAGGTTTAACGCTCCGACTCCAGTGAAGTTAAACTCGCACGCTGCAAAATTCGATCTCAACATTACCAGTAAGCAGCAACTATTTGTCCGTGCAAATGTCATCTACGACCTCATTGGTGGCATACCCAGGTTCCCTGACACGTCCGCACCGGATACCTGGTCCCATCCCATCGGATTAGTGGCCGGACATACCTGGACATTAAGCAATAGCCTGGTCAACAACTTTCGCTATGGCTACACTCGCGAAGCCTTCACACGAGGGGGCGATTCGGCGGAAAACAACATTAGTTTTCGTTTTGTTTTCTCGCCGCTTGATTTCACTCGTACCTTCAATCGCAAGACACCGGTGCAGAACATCACCGACGATCTTTCCTGGGTAAAGGGCAAGCATACCTTTCAGTTTGGTACAAACATTCGTCTCATTAGCAATAGCAGAGCCACTTTTGCTAACGCGTACGATACCGCAGTTACCAATCCTTCGTTCTATGCCGGAGGCGCCGGCACAATTCTTTCTGACCTCGTGAATGGCTTTTCACCAATAGCTCCCGGATTTGAATCTGCCGTGCAGAATTCCGTAACGGCGTTGATTGGCCGTTATTCGCAGTATACTGCCAGGTTCACATTCAATCACGATGGCGCACTTCAGCCGGCGGGCACTCCCACTGATCGCACCTTCAAGACTCAGGAATACGATGGCTATTTTCAGGATGGCTGGAAAGTAACCCCGAACCTGTCACTTACATACGGTTTGCGGTACAGCATCAGCCGGCCGGTTTACGAAAAGAATGGTTTTGAAGTAAAACCGAACATTCCATTGGGCGACTATTTTCGGATGAGAGTGGATGGAGCCGCTCGAGGGGTCCCGTTCTTCGATCCGATTACTGTCGACCTATCCGGGCCGGCAAATAATCGCACCCCTCTTTACCGTTGGGACAAGAATAACTTCCAACCGCGTATCGCCTTGGCCTGGTCCCCGGGATTTAAGTCTGGTTTTCTTGCCAAGGTCTTCGGCAGGAATCACGAGTCCGTGCTCCGAGGCGGGTTTGGCATAACCAATGACTACTACGGGCAACAGCTCGCGGTAACTTTCGACTTGAACAATCAGCTTGGCTTCTCGTCGCAAACAACCATTTCCGCGAATACATTCAACGTGTCGACTCGACCGGCGCCTCTATTCACTGGATTTAACCAAAACGTTCGCGCGTTGCCGCGTATTACGTTACCCGGAACGCTCACATTCCCCCAACGCAAAAACCCGAATGACGCGCGACGTATCGAACAGTCGATCGATGAGAACCTGGTGGCGCCGCTTAACTACAGCTGGAATGCTACTTTCGAGCGGCAGCTACCGCATGGCCTGGTGCTGCAGGCGTCCTACATCGGTCGTTATGGCCGAAACCTGCTTGCTACTCGCGACATCATGGCCCTCAATAATCTCGTCGATCCTAAGTCGCTCGTTGATTGGTATTCGGCGGCAGGGGCCCTTGAGACACTTCGCGCTCAGAACACGCCAATCTCAGCAGTTCAACAAATTCCCTATTTTGGCAATCTGCTTCCGCCGAACTTCGCAGCGCTTGCTAATGACAACTACTTTGGAAATGCGGGTTGTGCAGATCCCGACTCGTTTTGCATTGACGAATCTCTAAACCAGACGCAAGCCGTCTATGCGGTGGCGTTGGGATTTTATGGCAACGACTGGACAGATACTCAGGATGTCATTGACACCGCCATCAATGGGCACTTGTTCTTCCAGCCCCAATATGGCGCGCTCGCTGCTTTCAGCAGCATCGGTAACTCAGCCTATAACGCTGGGACGCTCTCGATTCGTGAACGGTGGGGAACAGCGCTAACCATGGACTTTAATTACACGCTGTCACACTCCATGGATGATGCATCCGGCCTGCAAACCAACGGAGGCTATGGCAATGCGTTCATCGAAAATGCTATCCGGCAGAAGGATTGGTATGCGGACTCGGATTTTGACATCAGACAGATCATTAACGTCAACGCGGTCTGGCAAATACCGATCGGCCGCGGCCGGTGGTTGTTCAGCAATACCAACAAGGTCGTGGATGCCTTTCTTGGCGGTTGGCAGTTGTCTGGTATATATCGTTGGAACTCCGGGTTGCCTGCCTTCACGCCGTACGATGATGCCCGTTGGGCCACAAACTGGAATGCTCAGAGCAACGCAGTCAGAATTCGACCAATTCAGACCTGTCCAACGCGCGGAGGCATTGATCCTCCGAAGCTCTTTGGGTGTGACCCAAAACAGGCATATCAGAGCTTCCGCAACGCGCTTCCAGGAGAATCCGGCGATCGGAATGTCTTTAGGTTGCCCAGTTATGTCGTCCTTGATTTAGGACTGGGCAAGGAGTTTAAGCTGCCTTGGGGCGAAAACCACAAGTTGCAGATACGTTGGGAGACATTCAATGTGACCAATACCCAGCACTTTGGGTTGATTGATACGAGCCGTACCGGCTTGGGCATCGTTCTCGATCCGGGCACAGCCACACCACCGACGAACTGGACCAACTTCACGAAGATTCAGGGTACACCCCGAGTCATGCAGGTTGGATTCAGGTATTCGTTCTGATACCGAACTGTATTTTTCGGTAAAGGCTTGAGCGGGTTGAGAGCTTTTGCTTTCAGCCCGCTTTTTAGTAGGGATGATTCATTCCTGAGCGGAAATCTGAGGGTTCAGCCAGGTTTTTAATCGAAGGAGCGGTACAGCCGTGACATCATCAGTTTTCACCAAACGCAGTGACGTTCGGAGATTTATCGGCAGAACTCGAAACGATTCGTTCATTAAGCCCAGACTCCTTGTGCTGGTGGCGTCAATCTTACTGGCGACCGCCAGCGATGTCGCTTCGCAAACGGGAGGACACACACTGTTTGGTGACTTCACCGTTGACGAAAGCCGCGCCACCGGCCTCAAGCCGATTAACTTCGATCTGATCCTTGTTACCTCCGGAGGCACAATCATGGGGCGGCAAACCATTACCAATAATAGTCGCTACCGCTTCATGGATGTGCAAAATGGAGAATACGACATCGTCGTTGAAGTTGAGACGACAGAAGTTGCGCGAGTTCACATTCTGCTCAATGAAATCAAGCCGACAGACATTCGTCATGACATCTCACTTGAGTGGCATGAGTCACCTTTCGCCAACAAGCACAAATCTGGAACAGTCTCCGCGGCGGATTCCTACAAGCGCAGTCCTAAGAACAAGAAGCGATTCGAAAAAGCTCAGGAGGATATAGACAAGGGGAGATACGACGAAGCAGTGGCCAGGCTGCGCGATATTTTAGCTGATGATCATAATGACTATCAGTGTTGGACCGAATTGGGTACGGTATATCTCATTCAAAAGAACGCATCCGAAGCAGAGACTGCCTATGTCCGTGCGGTCGAGATCAGGCCAGATTACTTGCTGGCTCTATTGAATCTTGGCCGCCTTAGATTATTGACTAAGAAGTTTGACGCAGCGATAGAGATTCTATCAAAGGCTGTTACTGTAAATCCTACTTCGGCGGATGCAAATTTCTATTTAGGTGAAGCTTATCTCCGGATAAAAAAAGGATCGAAGGCTGTCGGATACCTCAATGAGGCGCTCAAATTGGATCCGGTTGGGAAGGCTGATGCGCATTTACGTCTTGCCGCTCTTTACAACGCCGTGGGATTGAAAGACAAGGCGGTCTTTGAATATGAGCAATTCCTCAAGGTGAAGCCTGATTATCCCGAGCGCAAAAAACTCGAGCAATACATCGCAGTGAATAAGGCGCAGGCCAAAAAGCCTTAACGCACAAATTTAACTCTGCAGACTTTACGCACTCGCGTGAAGTAGCTGAGAACGAAAATCCAGATCCACGAAACAACACGAAATTAATTAGTGTGTTTTCGTGGATCTTTAATCGTTAAATGCTATTCCGAATACCAATTAACATAGCAATTGCGTTGGCCTCCTTAATGGCGGTCATGCTCCTTATCTTTCAGTCAACTTCGTATTCAGCTTCCGATTGCCTCCCCCAAAATTCAAACGGTCAGTCTATAAACACGACGGCAATCGTCGGACCAGTATTGATCGACGGATCCGGCCGGCGACGTATTTACGACTCGACTGTCATTATTGATGGCGACACGATTATCGCCGTTGGCTCAAAAGACAAAATCAAAATTCCAAACGGCGCAAAAGTTATAGATGCTCATGGCCTCGTGCTCTCGCCCGGTTTCATCGATACACACAACCATTCAGACCGGGGGCTGGAAGCCGACGGAACAGCAGCGAGTCAGGTGTCTCAGGGAATCACAACAGTTGCCGTGGGCCAGGATGGCGGGTCAGAATTTCCTGTCGGTGATTACCTCAGTAAGCTGGAAGCCAATCCGGTGGCGCTCAATGTACTGACATTTGTCGGTCATGCCACGCTGCGCTCCCGCGTCATGGGCGAGGACACTAATCGGCACGCCACTGGGTCGGAGATTCGGCAAATGCAGGGAATGGTGGACCAGGCTATGCGCGAGGGAGCCTTCGGGTTGTCGACCGGGCTTGAATACGAGACAGGCAAAGCCGCGACGACTGAAGAAGTAATCGCCCTGGCTAGTATTGCCGGGCGTCACGGCGGAATCTACATCAGCCATATTCGGGACGAGGCCGACAAGACGTTCGAAGCTCTGCGTGAAGCGATTCGGATTGGCCGCGAAGGTCGTTTGCCCGTTCAGATCTCCCATATAAAACTTGGCACTGTCGCCGTTTGGCGTCGCGCAAACGAAGCGGCGCTGCTTATCAACCAGGCGCGGAAACGCGGGCAGGATGTAACGGCGGACTGTTACCCGTATGATGCCTGGAACTCTACCATCAGAGTATTGATTCCTAGTGGCAATCATGAGAGCCCAACAGACGTGGCTCGAGGACTTGCAGATGTCGGCGGCCCGCAGAATATCACGATCGTGAGTTGCAAAGCTCATCCCGAGTACGAGTTCAAGACGCTCGCCGAGATAGCGAAAACAGAAGCAGCAACCCCGGTCGACCTTTACATGAAGATTGTGCGGGACGGCGGCGCCAGCATCGTCTGTCGCTCGATGAAGGAGGCTGACATTCGTGTGTTCTACCGCCAGCCCTGCGTGATGGTTAGTAGCGACGGGGGTATCGGTTCAAGACACCCGCGAGGCACCGGCACATTCCCCAGGGTCTTGGGAAGGTTTGTCCGAGAGTGGCATTGGCTCACGTTGGAAGAGGCAGTCCGAAAGATGACTTCATTGCCGGCTGCGCGGCTTCGTCTCGCAGACCGTGGCCTGATCCGCCGTGGCATGAAAGCAGACCTTGTGTTGTTTGATCCGATTCGCGTCATTGATCGTTCAACTTTTCAGCACCCGGAATTAGTCTCGGCAGGAATCGAGCATGTGTTTGTAAACGGAGTAGAAGTTTGGCGGGAAGGTGCGGTAACAGGCGCGCGTCCTGGGCGGCCACTGCGCCGGCGCTGAGCCACTAGAGTTCATTTCCATTCAAGCTTGAAAGCAATCATTTTCCACTCGTCATTTTCTATTTCTCAGTTGACATTGGTGGATTCAAGTTTGAAGTACAACATGTCTCTCATTCAAACCGTGGCTTTAGCCCGGTGTTAAGGTGCCCGGCTGATCCCAAAACCGTTTTAACGGTTTATGGCGTTCGACTGATACGAAAACCGTTGAAACGGTTCAAGTCTTTGAAGATTGCCTTGACACCGGGCTAAAGCAGCGGTGTGAATGAGAAAAAATTCAAGAGAAACTGATTTCATCGTTTGTTGCACTTCCAAGTTGAATTTGTGTATGGAAAATGGTGAATGGAAAATGTAGTCGGTCTGTCAATCCTGAACTCCATTCAACGGATCAAAAAAAAATGGTCAGTACCACCTAGCGAGTGTGTGTCGTAGCGAGCAAGTAAACGCCAATCTGCTCACCATCGCGATCGGTGCGATAAAATTCTTCGACGCGATAGCCAAGATCGATCGCATTGGTAAAAGCGAATCTGCTTGCTTCTCGCCATCGTAAAGCCAATTCGAAATCATCGCGGGTGAGTTTATTCACCTTGCCGGGTATTTCAATGAGCAGTTTCTCTCCCTCAGGTTTCTTGCTACTCAACATCGGACTACTGTTACGGCCCAAACGAAGAACAGTGGGCAAGCTCTCGGCCTGAGCCGATGGCAACTCCCGCTTGAGATTGTTATCGACTCGTTGCTTCACGCGTTCAGTGTTTAGCAACCAGGTCAGCCACAACCGGTCTGTACCTGCCTGGTGGAGAAAGCTCGTAGTCTCGCCGTAAAAGTTCACCAGATAACGATCCGCCACAACTCCCAGCCTGGCAAAATTGAGATGAGCATTGGCTGCCTGAAGCGGATCAAATGTCCAGGTGATGGTAGAGATTCCTTTATTTAGCGCGTGCTCGCGCTGGGCGAGTTTTAGTTGATACCCTAATCCTTGCGAGCGATATTCAGCTTTTACTGCCAGCATGTCGGAATGGAGAGTCGCTTGTCCCTGCTCGATTCCGGGGAAACCAAAAACAAAGCCCACCAATCTGTCCGCGTCAAAGGCGCCGATCAAAATGCCTCCAACGGCAGTGATGGGCCGCATCGCCAGCGCCGGAAACACTTCTCGGTCCTCGACGCCCCATATTTCCTTTTGCAGTTCCTCGACGGCGCGCATCTCCGCAAGGTCTGTAATGTCACGTATTTTGATGCCCGGATGACCCACATTTGCAGACATGCCGCAATTATATCCATAGTCAGAACATTAGCCGCAGATGAACGCAGATGAACGCCGATCTGAATCGACAGCACTGAAGAGTCTGTACCGATTTCTCACCGATAAGCGTGGACCGGTAGGACCGCGGAGCTCTAAACGAACGACGGCCAAGCAGACGCTGCCTGTAATTATTCTGGTCTGCGTTTATCTGCGTTCATCTGTGGCTAATATTCCGCTTCCAACCGCTACAAAAACGAAACAAACACGGCGGTCTTTACGTTAGCAGAGACTGAGTACCATTCGTTAGAGCCCTTAAAATCCGGGAGAATATCTCATGAAGCGCGTTATTCTAGTGGTCCTTCTCGTCGGTATCGCTGGTATCGCCGGCATCGTTCGTTCCCACTGCAAAACAACTGAAGGCCAACAACTTCCCGCCTCGAGCGGAAGCACGAACACTGACACCCGGGAGGAGATCCGCAAGACAGTAGAGTTGTCCCCTGGTGCGCGTGTTGAGGTATCGGGAATAAATGGGGCAGTCAAGATCGAGACGTCCACCAGCCAAACTGCGGAAATCTACGTGGAACGGACCGGCGCGGGTCGCGAGGTCCTGGAACGCCGCAAAGTCCTGATCGACAGTAATTCGGACAGTCTCAGGATTCACGGCGAAAAAGGTGACGCCGGGTTCTTTGCGCGGCTGTTTGGCTCAAACCCGACCGAGCGCGTAACGCTGAAGCTGCCCCGTCGCATCTCTCTTGTTACCAATGGCGTGAATGGATCGGTGATCGTTGGCGAAGTAGACGGCCCCGTTGAAGTACATGGAATTAATGGCAAGGTAGAGATTGGACAAGCCCTTGGATCAGCGGAATTCAAAGGCATCAATGGCAACATCGCGGTATCGCTGAAAGACGTTACTAAGGAAGGTGTCACGATCACTGGAGTAAACGGAAACATAGAGCTGCGCTTAAGCGAAGGCTTGAATGCGGAACTCGAAGCCCATGGCATGAACGGCCGGGTTGTATCGGATCTATCTGATGTAGTAATCGAGAAAGAGCGTCACGGAAGTTACCTGGCCCATGTGGGCAGCGGTGGCAACTCGATTAACGCAAACGGAATCAACGGAAATATTAGGCTGACGCGGGCAACGGGAACATCGACCACCGAGGCGACGGAGGAACAATGAGTCACCACCCTGGAGTGCGGCTACTTGTCGCCGCTTTTCAACTCTGAAACGTTCGTGTTATTTCCTGGATCGTTTTCGTTGGTGCGCCAGATTCACTGCTCCGGCATCAAGACTCAATAGGCTTTCTCGTGGTTAAAGTCGGCGCATTTGCCGTCCGCAGTCTTTCATTCCATTGTGGCACCGTCTCCCCAATAAATTTATTCACTTCCGCCATTCGTGTTCGATACTCGGGTTGTAACTCTTCGAGATACTGCCTTTGATAGTGGGTTGGCGCTGCGTTAGTGCCGTCAAGCGCGAAGAACAAACCGCCAATGCTGTCAACAATGCGAGCTTTGCCGGGGAACCCGAGGCCCTCGGCGCGGTTCACCAGTCGATCCTCAAGCGCCTCGACCTGCTTGACACTCTCTTCGAGGAAGCTCACCAAGTCCTTATCGGGTTCCTTATTGAGCGTTTTGACTGTGGTCTGGGTGTGCTTCAGCTGTTCAGCAATGCTGTCAAGAAATCGCAGCGCGATGTTGGTGGCTGATTGCATGTCACGCAACTTCATTTGCAGTTCAAGTTGCGCTTGAAGGTCAGCGGCAGGTACGTTGACTGTAGGATCGAGTCGCACTTCCACCGGAGTTTCGACGGTCCTATCGCCAACCGTTAGCTTTACCAGGTAAGTGCCGGGAAGCACTTGCGGCCCGCGTGGTGGGCCAGTAAACGCGCTTTCTTCGTCGGTCGACGGGCGCCGCACCTCAGCGCCGCCGTAACGCAGGTTCCAGGCAATCCGGTTGAGTCCCTTCTCTTTCAAGGGCTTGTCGATGTCCTGCACCAGTTTTCCGGCCTGGTCAAAAACCTGAACTTTGAAAGTTGTCTTATCGTCCGGCTTGTCTTTCAAGTAGTAGGTAAGCAATGCCCCATAAGACGGGTTCGGACCGGCAAACACCTTGTCGCCGATACCGTACCGGCTAAAGCGGGTGGTAAAACGCAGCCCGGCGCGGACGGGAAACAAGTGGACACTGCGATCAAGAATGGCCGGTGTCATTTGCTGAATCGGCGAGGCGTCGTCAAAAATCCAGATACTCCGACCGTGCGTTGCCAGAATCAGATCGTTCTCGCGCGGATGGACCAGGATATCGTGTACCGAAACGTTCGGCAGGTTCTTGAGATTCAGAGCGATCCAATTTCCTCCTCCATTGTAGGAGGCAAACAAACCAAGTTCGGTACCGGCATAAAGGAGACTGGAATTCTTTGGATCCTCCCGCACCACCTGCACATAGGCTTTCGCCGGAAGATTGCCTGCGATATTGCGCCAGCTTTTGCCGTTATCATCAGTTTGAAAGATGTATGGTCGAAAGTCCTCAAACATATGACGGTCAAACGCAACGTAAATCTTTTGTGCGCTGGTACGAGATAATTCAACATGAGAAACCGGAGAGTTTGCTGCCAGTCCTGAGATATTTCGAATAGTATTCGTCCAGGTTTTCCCGCCGTCCGTTGTCATCTGAAGGTTACCGTCATCAGTGCCAACCCAGATCACGCCTTTTTGAATTGGCGACTCCGCCAGGCTGATGATTGTGCAATAATACTCAGCAGTTGAGTTTTCAAAAGCGATTGGTCCACCGGCGTCCTTCTGTTTTTCCGGATCGTTGGTTGTGAGATCCGGACTTACCTGCTCCCAACTCTTCCCAAAATCAGTGGATTTAAAGACGACATTGCCGACAAAGTAAATTGTGTTTTTGTCATGTGGGGACTGGATGATGGGCGAGTTCCAGTTAAAGCGATATTTCTCGCCGCCGGCCGGACCATCGCCACTGCCCCGGCCCCAGGGATTAACTGCTTGCTGCTCGCGCGTGCGAAAGTCTGTTCGAACAATGTCACCGCCTTGCGATTCCGAGATATACAGTTCGGGATCGTCTGGATGATTGAGAATGTAGAACCCATCGCCAAAGCTCACCATGCGCCAGTCGTCGTTCATGATTCCGGCAGGTTCGCGATTCCGGCTCGGTCCTGTCCAGGCGCCGTTGTCCTGCAACCCACCCATCAAATAGTAGAAGGGAAGACGATTGTCGGCGTGAATCTGATAAAACTGGCCCGCGGGAATGTTGTAAACCGGCTCCCAGCTTTCGCCCGCGTCGTAGCTGACTGCAATGCCGCCGTCTTCGCCAACCCACATGCGTTTCGGGTTTTTTGGGTCCAGCCAAAACGCGTGGTAGTCAATGTGCGTCCGCCCGGTGATTGACCGGAACGACTTGCCGCCATCGAGGGAAAGGTACAAAGTCGAAGCAACAGCATAAATTCGATTCTCGTTGCCGGGGTCTACGCGAATTCGAGTGTAGTAAAAGCCGCGGGAGACTATGCCGGCGTTCTTGGAGACCTGTTTGAACGTCTCACCTCGATCATCTGAGCGGTAGAGAGTCCCATCCTTTGATTCCACAATCGCGTAAACCACATTGGGATTGCTCGGGGCAACTCTAACTCCGATTCTGCCCAGCAGCTTTGGCAAACCGCTCGTGATCTTCTTCCATGTGCGCCCACCGTCAACCGACTTAAAAAGGCCTCCCTTTTCGCTGCCGCTGCGATGCGTCCAGGGCTTTCGTTCAAAACTCCACATGCCGGCATAAAGGACGTTTGCGTTTGTCGGATCGATTTCGAGATCCGAGACACCGTGTTGACTGTCAACGTAAAGCGTTTTGGTCCACGTTTGGCCGCCATCGGTGGTCATGAATACTCCGCGTTCTTCGTTTGGACCAAAGGCGTGACCCAAAGCGCCAACGTACACAATGTCCGGATTCTGCGGATTTATTACGATGGCCGAAATGCGTTCGGTGTCTCGCAGACCCATGTGCCGCCAGGTCTTTCCGCCATCAAGCGATTTATAAACGCCGTCGCCGAATGAGACGCTGTTACGCACGTTGGATTCACCTGTTCCCACCCAGATGACGTCCGGGTTTCCTGGCGCAAGCGCGATATCGCCGAGGGAGATGGTTCCTTGCCGTTCAAAGATGGGCTTCCAGGTTGTGCCGGCATTGGTGCTCTTCCAAAGTCCTCCGGAAGCCGTGGCTACATAGACAACATTAGGATCCCCCGGCACGCCTTCAACGTCGGCGGTTCGCCCGCCCATATTGGCTGGTCCAATGCTGCGCCATTCCAGTCGGGCAAACGCTCGCTCGAATGGGGTTTTGGATTTGTCTTCTTCCGGCTGCTCCTGCGCTGGTGAAGGCGAAGGTTCCTGCGCTCGAGTCACTCCCGCGTTTGCAGCGAGAAGGATAATAAGCAGAAAAAAACCAGCGAGGGCTTTATAAATCAGCATGCTCTGTCTCCTGAGTCTAGGGCGTGTAAGAACGGAATTTTGGCATCAAGATGTATCCACCGATTACGCAGATTGCACAGATTAGATTGAATCAGTTAAGAGGTAAAGCTACCTCCGCTCGAAAAGCCTTTTAGCATGTGTAACCTCATTCAGATCATTGAAACGCTCTAGATCAAAATAACGTTTATGCCTTATGCGTTTTTAATCTGCGTAATCTGCGTAATCTGCGGACGAAAATCTCAGCGCGTTGCGAACCTGATTCAAGCGATGATAGGCTCCTCGAGCCAGGAGTAACGTATGCGGCGAACCTTTAGCATCTGTTTTCTCGTAGCATTTAGCGGACTCAATGTTCTCGCTCAGACCGGCGGTTCCACCAAGGGATTCAATGGCGAGGTCTACACTCCTGAAAAGGCGTCACCTGAGCGGAAAGCCATTCTAGATACGTTACGCGTGCCAATTGAAAAGAAACTCAAACAGTCTGTCGTTTTCAAAATAGATCATTTCAAAGTGCAAAATGGTTGGGCGTTCATACTGGCGACGCCGCAGAAACCTGAGGGCGGGCCACCCGACTATCGCGGTACTGTCTACGAAAGGGCCGTTGATGCTGGTGCTTTCGATAATGGAGTCGTAGCGCTGTTGCACAACGTTAAAGGCAACTGGAAGCTTGTTAACTACATGATTGGGGCTACTGACGTGCCATACGTTGACTGGGACAAGACTTATCGAGCACCACGCGCGATCTTCCCGTTTCATTGATCCTCGCCGCACATCCGGCGGCCAAGCCTGTGTAAGAAACTTGCAGCATTTGACATTCGGTTTTCTTTGTTCGTGTGATTTCGTGGATCATTCACGCAAGCTAACAGCTTGCGTTACATTGAAGGCGTAACGCCAGTTTGCCTTACTCAGTTTGCCTTACTCATTTGAACCGAACTGGAAAAAGCGGTATAAGGGCAAATCCTTTCTAGGTTCAACCAAAATCTCGTTGGGGGAATGATTCTCAGTGCCGCAAAGCCGACACCGAAAGACTGGCAAGGCAAAAAAGAGACCGAAAAACTCTTATAGCACCAGCAATGTCGCTCCGCCTAAAAGCAAGAACCGGCAGGTCCGATTGATAGCCATGTCCGTCGTTGTTGTCCTGGCGCTTGCCGCCGTAGCCTACGTCATCGCGCACCGGGCCAGAACTGGCAACGAAATCACCACCGCCAGCGGCCTGAAGTACACAGACCTTGTGCAAGGAACTGGGGCGAGTCCGCGTGCCGGCCAAACTGTTGTGGTGCACTACGTCGGCACTCTGGAAAATGGGAAGCAGTTTGACAGCTCACGCGATCGAGGCCAGCCGGCCGAGTTCAGCATTGGCACGGGCAACGTAATCAAGGGCTGGGATGAAGGCTTGATGACAATGAAGGTGGGCGGCAAAAGGAAACTGGTGATTCCTTCGGCGCTGGGCTACGGACCACGCGGCCGGCCACCGGATATCCCACCAAATGCCACGTTGGTGTTCGAGGTCGAGTTGCTGGGGCTAAAATAGACCCATTGGTTGTGGTGTCGCCCCTCGAAGAACCCCTTGACGGTCAAAGTGACCTTTGCTTCATAATAATTTTGTACCCAAGAAAGAATCCTTTATCATCTTTTCCTCTCTCCTCTTGTCCTTATAATTAATCCTCATAATTAACCCTCGCCATCTACTGATGAACTAATTAGGAGGAAAGCTATGCGTCAACATCAAATGCAACGATTTGTGGGTGTGCTCTTAATGTTCCTGCTTGTGCTCGGCCTCAGTACGGCTAGCTTCGCGCAAGGTCGCGGGCGAGGTGGCGGCGCAGGTGGAGGCAGAGGCTCTGGTGGTGGAATGGGCGGTGTGGGGCTGGGAAATCCGAATGGCGGCCGTCCGGATGGCGTAGGCGTTGATCGGGGGCTTGGGCGATCGTCCAGCGCTTCAAACGGACGTGCAGACGTCGGACGCGGAAGGGCTGCCGATAAGTCGAATGGGCGCTCTGAAGAAGGTCTGAACAGGGCTCGGCTGGCAAGTGATAATCTCCGTCGAGCAGATAAGGAATTGCGCGAGCATCCAGGTATTACTTCGACTTTGCACGTCAATGCAAACGACCTGAGAAACCAATACCATGCTGCGCTGGCGAACAACCCCAACCTGAAGTTCGGACAGTTTGTGTCCGCTACTCGGGTGGCCCAAAATCTTGGGCGGCGGCATCCAAATATCACCCGCAGCGCAATTCTAGCTGGGTTAGCATCCGGCCGGAGCCTGGGCCAGACGCTTCAGGATCTTGGGCTGAGTGATCATGAGGCCAACGAGACCAGGAAGCAGGCGGAGCGGGAGATCAAGCGGGCTCGCGAGCGGTAAAGTTAGTTAGAAAGGTCTGAGCTAATTGAGCGGGCAGCCATGAACCGGCTGCCCGTTTTCTTTCAGGGCCGCCAGTCTTTATCAAATTGCCCGCACAGTTCCAAATGATATAAAGTGCTGGAAAGGCGAACTCGTGGAAGCGGTCCGTTATTTAGAGGGCATTCATGTTAGACGAGTTTCGCAAGTGGAGGAGAAGAGTCATGAGTAGGGATACGCTCACCATTACCGACAATCGCTCGGGAAAGCAATACGAACTTCCAATCGACAATGGCACGATTAAGGCAATGGACCTGCGACAGATTAAGCTGTCAGATGATGATTTTGGTCTTATGACCTACGATCCGGCCTTCATGAACACGGCCTCATGCAAAAGCAGGATCACTTTTATCGACGGCGACAAGGGAATTCTCGAGTATCGTGGTTATCCGATCGATCAGTTAGCCGAGCGGAGTTCGTATCTGGAGGTTGCTTACCTTTTACTTCATGGGGAGCTGCCGACTGAGGACGAACTAAAAACCTGGACCCGCAATGTCACCTTCCACACCTTCATTAATGAGAACATCAAGAAGGTCATAGACGGCTTTCACTACAACGCGCACCCGATGGGGATGTTTGAAGCTACGCTCGGTGCTCTTTCAACCTTTTATCCCGACGCTAAGGAAATCTTTGATAAAGAATGTCGCGCGAAACAGATTTATCGCCTGATTGCCAAGGTCCCGACCATCGCCGCTTTTGCTTACCGGCACCGTATTGGGATGCAGTACGCCTATCCCGATAACGATCTGACTTATGAAGGCAATTTCCTGAATATGATGTTCAAGACCACCGAGCTCAAATATGAGCCCGATCCGGTGCTTGAACGCGCGCTCAGCGTGCTTTTCATCCTCCATGCGGACCACGAACAAAACTGCAGCACCAACGCGATGCGTAGTATCGGCAGCGCCCACACCGATCCATTTTCTGCTCTTTCGGGCGCAGCGGCTGCGCTCTATGGTCCGCTTCATGGTGGGGCAAACGAAATGGTTTTGCGGATGCTGAAGGAAATCGGGTCACTCGACAAAGTGCCCGATTACATCAAGCGTGTTAAAGCAGGAGAGTTTCGCCTGATGGGATTTGGCCATCGCGTTTATAAGAACTACGATCCGCGGGCGAGAATCATCAAACAGGTAGCCGATGAGGTTTTTGAAGTTACCGGCAAAGATCCGATGCTGGATATCGCACTTGAGCTGGAACGCATTGCGCTGGAAGACGAGTACTTCGTTAAACGAAAACTATACCCGAACGTAGATTTTTACTCCGGGATCATTTACCAGGCGATGAGGTTTCCCGTCGATATGTTTCCGGTTATGTTTGCCATCCCGCGCACCTCAGGCTGGCTCGCCCAGTGGGTGGAATTGCTTGAAGATGCGGAGCAAAAGATCGCCCGGCCTCGGCAAATTTATTTGGGGCACAGAACCAGGGATTATGTTCCCATCGATCGTCGCGCGAACGTTGAGTCCGCGAGGGCTTAAAAGTTTCGTGGATCGTCTTACCTAAGCATCAGGGCGGCGATTTCCTTCAACAGTTTCGCGCAGACTGTACCCGTGATGTGCAGCGGGTCCATGCGCGGGTTGAATTCAACAATGTCCGCGCCGACAACCTTTCCGCTTATCCCCTGGATCAGATCGATTGCCTGTCTCGTTGATAGCCCACCCGGTTCGCGGTGCGAGACACCCGGGGCAAACGCCGGATCGAGCGCATCCATATCAAACGAGATGTAGACCGGCGAATCGAATTCCAACCTTTTCGGTTTTTCCCACTCACTGGTCTGAATCACTTCCACTCCAAATCGTTCAATCTGTTTTTGTTGATGCGCGTTCACCGTCCGAATGCCAACCTGGACCAGGCGCTTTACCAGTTTCTTTTCCATGATCCTGGCAAATGGTGACGCGTGAGAGTTTCGATTACCCTGAAAGTCTTCGTAAAGGTCCGGATGAGCGTCGAAGTGGAGAATGCTCAAGTCACTGTATTTCTGGCTCAGCGCGCGGATAATTGGATAGGTGATTGAATGGTCCCCACCGAGTGAGATGGGCGCTAATCCATCATTCAGCAGTGTGAGGATCGATTGTTCGATAAGCGTCGGCATGTCATTGCCTGCGACTGGCTCGATATCGCCGGCATCAAAAAAGGTATTCTCGGCGCCGAGATCGACGCCGGATTCACTGGTGAGATTCCAGGCTTCAGAGCGCAAAGCGGCGCGAATCTGCGATGGCGCATCGGCCGCGCCTTTCATGAATGAAGAGTTATCGTCGTACCGAAAGCCGATCAGTGCGAGCTTGGCCGGGTTCCGTTCTGTTTGAGACATCGATCTCTCTGCTCTCTTAACGCATTCGGATTCGCGGGGAAACGGAAGCCGATGAGTTTAACGTGGATGCAACAAGAAAGGGATGGTGCACCCGGCAGGGCTCGAACCTGCGACCTTCTGATTCGAAGTCAGACGCTCTATCCAACTGAGCTACGGGTGCGCTTTCCGGGTGAATGGTAAATGGTAAATCGTGAATCGTAAAGTGTGTCGGTGCCACTCAGATTTCAGATCTCAAATTTCAGATCTCAGATTTCAAACTGCACTACTTTCCCTGAAATTCTTTGCGAATAAAACGCACCAGCTCATTAACCTGCTCGGGCGTGAACTTGTCTTTGAAGCGCGGCATGCCGTCACCACCATTCTTGATCTGATCAGCAAAGTCTTCGTCTGTGTGTTTAAGCGCATGACCCGTCTTGAAACTGGGAACGCGCAGCTTCTTTCCATCGACTGTAACAGGCCCTCCATCCCCGCTGTCTCCATGGCACTTGGAACAGTGCTCTTTGAACACTACTCGTGTCGCCGCGAACTCGTCCGGAGTGGCAGTAGCCACAGCGGCCGGGGAAGATGACGTGGTCAGCGAAACAACATTTGAATTGCCCTCGTTCGTGCAGCCGGCGGCAAGCATAGTCAGAAATCCAACCACGACGATTAGCTTCAAAGGCTTCATCCGATTCTCTCCAGCCCTAATGTTTGATGGGAAAACCCGGGGAGTATAACACGTTGACTGGCGCAGCAGACGTGTAACCGCACGAGCAGGATCAACGAATGACAGGAAGAAATTACAATAGCATTCTTTTTCGCCCACGCTTCTTTTCCGGCTATTTTGGTGGATCTTGAGCCGCCTTAGCTGGTCCTCAGGTTGCAATCGACGCGGATTAACAGGCAAAATAGCGAGCGCAGAAGGGCTCTCAACCACTCGAAGTCGCATCAACCTTTTCAGGGGCAATAAAATGAGTACCGACAATGACCAAGGCAGTGCTGCACGCGGTTCCCTGCGTCTTGCACCGAGTTGCGCGGAACTCGAAGAGCTGAAGACGAAACTACCCAGACAGTTTGTCAATTTCACGTTTTATCGTGCCAGGCCCGACTGGCGGCTGCTAGACGAAAAGCACAAGCAGCGCTGTCGCGAAGAGTTTGTGGCCACAGTCGCTGAATTTCGCCCGCAGCTTCTGATTCATACTTACTCAACGGTGGGTCTGCGCACAAATGTGGATTTCATGATCTGGCGGATTGGTTATGAACTCGATCCGATTCAGGAGATGACAGCAAGGCTGAACCACACCGAGATGGCGAAGTATATCGAGCCTTCGCAGTCACTTCTCTCGATGACCAAGCGCTCGATGTATATGGATAAGGACCATCCGCAACATGCGGAAGATCGCTTGCACATCATTCCCGGGAAGGCCAATTATCTTTTTGTCTATCCTTTCGTGAAGACTCGCGAGTGGTATTCGCGGCCTGCGGAACATCGCCAGGAGATGATGGACGAGCACATTCGCATAGGATCCAAATACCGTTCCGTAAAACTGCACACAACTTACTCATTCGGTTTGGACGATCAAGAGTTTGTCGTGGCCTTTGAAACCGACAATCCCGCGGATTTTCTTGATCTGGTACAGGAATTACGGGAGACAAAGGCTAGTTCTTACACGCTGCGCGACACGCCGATGTTCACCTGCCGTCAACGAACGCTCGCCGAGTGCCTCGAGGGCCTGGGATAAGGATGGAAAGAAAGGGCGATCCGGCGAAAGGGTGAAGAGCGAAGTTTAGTTCGCATTCCAATATCAGAAAAGAGAGTGCCTCGAGGGTCTGGGATAGAATTCGATTGCGGCGACTTTAAGCGATCCACGAAAATACACGAAACGACAGCGACAAGATTTCAAGTTGTTTCGTGTGATTTCGTGGATCGGTTTCTTGATGGTGCATTGAATGCAACGACGAACATGCTAATCCTGCGAATAGTCCTCGGGCTTCTATCGGTTTTCATCAGTTCCTCAGTCATCTTTTCCCAAACCCGATCGCCACATCACGAGTATCTCTGGATTGAAGCAGAGAACATGCGGGGCTTTGCAACCAACAGTCGGGGCGAACCGGTCTCGAATCCCTCCTGGCTCGATCTTCCAAAAGCAAGAGCTCCGGGATGGGGAATGAATGGTCCAGGAGTCTCGGCCGAGTGGTCGCAGGGTGGCGAGAGCGAATGGAATTCTGCCGCCGCCAGCGCCGATGAGAGTCAAGCTCTGCTGCGGCAGGATCTGGAGGTTCCTCGCGCCGGTGAGTACAAGCTTTGGGTTCGCTATGCGGATTGGGCCAACAGGAACGAAGAGTTTGCAGTTAGCATTACGCAGAATAACAGAGAGGTCTTTCGCCATCAGTTTGGCGGCGCGGACATTGTAGACAGTCACGATGAAGTCAGTATGTACTGGGGTTGGGCCTTTACTTGGGACGGAGCCGCGACCAAGCTGGAAAAAGGTCCGGCTGTGCTCAACCTCGAGATTGAACGACCGGCGGCGGCGCGGCGTCATGTCGACTGTCTGCTGTTAACGAATGACCCCGCCTATATACCAAAAGGAAGAGAGAAGCCGGACTTCGCCGCGATGCGCTATCTGCGCGAATGGAGCACAGAGCGCAAGCCCCTGATGCCCCTGGTTCCTGATGGTGGACACTTTGCTATTCCTGAAGCCTGGAATCGGCCGAAGGTTGGTGGCAGCGATTTTCTGATGCCCTGGAACATTGCCAAAGAGTTCTGGAGTGCCTACGAAAAGGCTCCCGCCGAGCGCCCGCTCTATCCATTCAACGCTGAGCCAATCGAAGAATTCATCAATAAATACAAGGGCGTGCACGACGTGCCGCTCTTTGCTTCTAAACTTGTAGTACCAGTCATCTACATCAATGACCTGCCCCAATACTTGAAAGAGACCAGTCCATTTCTAAGCTATCTGCGAAAGACAAAGCAGCCTTTTGCGGTGTTGATTAATTACGGCGCTGCCCAGATGTCCGTTGATGAAGGCCAGGCCGCCTCGAAACTCCTCAACGGCGAGGTGCGCGATCAATTCCTGGGCTGGATTTCCGGCGAGAGTGTCGGATATGTATGGAGTTCTGCGCCGACTGATCTGAAAATCTCGCCGCTCATGGATCGCACAGAACTGCTGGAAGCCCACCGAGTGTTCTATACCGACGCGATCGCAAAAAAGTGGAGCAGTCTATTCCACACGGCAACTGGTCCAATGTGGGGCAAGTTAATCCCTGCCCAGTCAACCTCGAGCACATCATTTGCCCACGCCCTTGCGTCCTGGGGTGTAAGGCTCCTGGGAATGGAAACCGCCGCTGTGCAACCAATGACCGGTATGCGCATAGCTTTCACACGCGGCGCGGCACGACAGTACGGGGGCGCCTTTCTTTATTACCACGCGCCGAACTTTGGTGATACGGCAACAACCTTCACCAAAACACAAAACTTTGCCGGGCCAGATAATTTCTTTCACTCACGCTATGGCCCGACGATGGGGCCATCGCTGTCATGGTATCGCAAGAGCTATTACCTCTATTACATGGCCGGGGCCTCGGCGATCTATCTGGAGCAGGGCTTTGACCAGTTTTTCAAACCGGGTCCCGGCGAGCACCCTTTTCAATTGAATCCCCTCGGACGAATCACTGACGAGTTCATGCACTTTGCGGAAACGCATCCGAATCGTGGTACGCCTTATACCCCGATTGCCTTCCTGTTGGATCCGGCGCATGGGTGGGATATGACAGATTATCCGCATTGGCCTTTTGAAGTTTCACAAATCAATCGAAGTGACCGGGCGCTAAGGGAGTTGTTCGGTACGGCCTACTACCCGGGCCCGGTTGTTGAAGGTGAACCTGCCACCGGCGATCGTCAGGCATTTGTCTCTGGTGTCTTCGGCGACATTTTTGATGTCCTGGTTGCGTCGGACACTAAGAGGGACGCCGTCGACAACTATCGCGCGGTTGTGGTGGGTGGTCGTCTCAAATGGAACACAGGTTGGGTGAAAAAGCTCGATGACTATGTGCGCAAGGGCGGGGTCGTATTCCTGAATTCAGCCCAGGTCGACGGTCTTCCAGCCGGCTTTACTGGCGTGAAATTGCTCGGCACGACTGTGGAAGCGGACACTGCGAGTTGCCTTGCACCTGGCGAAGGTCAATTGGATCTAAGTGGGCAACTGTTTCGCTATGAGAAGATCGAATTAAGAGGCGCGAAACCGCTAATCCAGTCACCCTCCGGCGATTCGCTGGTAACCATAAATAAGGTTGGGAAGGGCAGTGTGGTCTTTTGCTCTTTGCCTGACCTGTTGGGGGAAGATGAGCGAATCACACCCTTCGCCGCGCATGTACTGGCACACCTTTTCTCAAGCGCGGCGCCGGTGAAAGTCAGTGGCGATGTCGAGTTTTTGCTCAACCGCAACGAAAATGGCTGGGTTGTGACGCTGTTCAATAACAATGGAGTTCTTAAACCGCAGCAGGGGCTCGCCCAGGTTGACCGCAGTGCGCGCGTAACAGCAAAGATAACTCTGTCGGGTCAACCCAATGTTGCCGCGACCGACTGGCTCTCGGCAAAGACTCTAACCGTCAGCAAAGTCGATGGCCGAAGTGAAGTTTCCATCGAGATCCCCCCGGGTGGCCTGGCGATTGTGCAGTTAAAGTAGCGCCTTGGTGAGCAGATAAAAGATCCACGAGATAACACCAAAACCTTTGTGTTATCTCATGGATCGTAATTGTCTGCGGTGATCGTCGCCTTACTTCGTAATCACGTTTCCTTCGGCATCGAAAAGCGTGACGTCGCCGAACGGCGTGACCTGATCTTTTACTTTGTCGTAATCACCCACGATCACGATTGCGGCGCGATAAGTATCGAAATACTTTGCCGCTACGCGTTCGATATCCGCAGTTGTGAGCGCCTGGATCTTTGGTCGAAACTCATTGATAAAATCTTTCGACAAATCGTAGGTGTACACCGAATTGATGCGACCTGCCAGACCGGATTGGCTGGCCAGCTCGACCGAAAAGTTGCCCGTGCTGTATTCCTTCGCCGCGTTTAACTCTTCGTCGCTCACCGGCATTACCCGCATCCGATCCAGCTCGTAAAAAATCTCCAGCAAAGTTGGACCAGTAACCTCGTTGCGAACAAAAGCGCCAGCCACAAACGAGCCGGTTTTCAACTGCGTGTTTGAGGAGCTGAATGGAGAGTAGGTATAGCCCTTCGCTTCTCGAATGTTACGGGTCAACCGCGAGTAGAACGATCCGCCATAAATCGTGTTGGCCGTGCGCAGCGCGAAGTAATCCTTGTCCTTGCGGGGAATGCTTATGTTCCCGATGTAGATCGCCGATTGAATTGAGCCCGGACGATTAACAAAATAGATTTGCCTCTTGTCGCGGGCAGGAAGTGCCGGATTGTCGTCAGGCGGGGCGGCTCCGGCTTTCCACGAACCGAACGCCTTTTCAATTTCGGCCAGGGTTTTGTCCGGCTCAATGTCGCCCACCACGATCAGATGGGCGTTGTTCGGAATGTAATAACTGCCGGCGAAAGTCTTCAGATCCGCCTGCGTCAGCGCGGCAATTGATTTTTCGTCAGGAACCACAAAACTGTACGGGTGGTTACCGAAGACGGCCTTCTGAAACCGTTCGTTTGCCAGAAAGCCTGGATCGGCGCGACCCGCCCTGATTTGTTGAATGGAGTTCTCCTTCGCGAGTTTCAGCTCGTTCTCGGGGAATGAAGCGTGTTGGGTAACGTCACTCATCAGATCGAACATGCGGGGAGAAAACTCTGACAGCGCGGACGCAAAGACCGACGTCGAGTCGCTATCACTCGCGAGCGATAGCGAGCCGCCCATCGAGCGTAGCTCCTCTTTTATCTGTTTACTCGACCGGGTATCAGTGCCTTCGTTGGCAACGCCGGCCGCAATCTGGGCAATTCCCGGATGACGTTGGCGATCCGCGGCCGATCCAGCTGCCCGGAACGTCAGAATGGCCGTTACCTTGGGAATGTTGGGCAGCGGAGCCAGTACCACCGTCAACCCGTTACTTAGTTTTTTCTCAGTTAGCTTTGGCAGATTCAAAGGCCGCGCGGCCCCGGGTGGAGGCGGCGTCTTTTGTTGGGCCGTGGCCGGCAAAATCGCCGTTAAAGCGATCGCGGCCAGCGTCGAAGCAGAGAACAGTTTGTTTATTCTGGTGCGTTTCATCTTAGTTGCCTCCCTTCGGCTGGGCTTTCGCTTCGGGTACGCGATCGATGACGGTACGGTTCTCCGCGGTCAGATATTTTTTCGCCGCGGTCTTGACTTGCTCAACCGTGACTTTCTCGAAAGGAGTGAGTAAGGAGTTGACCTGACTGGGATCGTCTCGAAAGAGCGCGAGCACGGAAAGCAGGTGAGCCTTGGGAAAAGTAGTTTCCAGCTGATTGTAGAAGTTTGCACGAAAACGCACCTTGGCGTCAGCCAGTTCCTTCTCAGTCACTCCTTTAGCCACAACCTCAGCCACCACAGCGTCCATCTCACGAAGCAATTCATCGGCCGTGTGACCCGGTTTGTAAGTCGTGCGCGTAGTCATGATCATGGGACCGCTGTAGTCAAACTCATTCCCGAAGTAGTTCAAACCCCCCGTCAGATCAAGACTCAGTTCTTTCTCCTTCACGAGACGTTGGTACCAGCGTGAACTGTCGTCACCCTGAAGCATTTGCACCAGCAGCGCCATAGCGGGGAAGTCGGGGGAGTTCTGCGCTGGAATGTGATAGCCGGTGGCCAGGGCGGGCAAGTTTGCCAGTTTGTCCATTTGCGTAACGCGCTTCTCTTTTGTTTGGACCGGCTCGTTCAAATCCGGTTTCGGCGGAGCGGGTTGCGCCGGTATGCTGGCGAAATGCTTTTCAACCATCTGCTTCACTTCGTTGACATCAACGTCGCCAACAATTGTGAGCACGGCATTATTCGGTGCGTAGAAGGTTTTGAAGAAGCCGCGCACGTCTTCAATCGTTGCCGCGTTTACTTCTGCCAGCTCACCGTAGCCGTTATGCGAGTTGTTCCAGTTTTGAAATGCGTTTTCCCAAAGGTCAATCCACTCAAACAACTGGTAGGGTTGATTCAGAACATTTACGCGAATCTCCTCGCTCACGACATTCTGCTGGTTTTTTAAGTTCTCGTCGCTGACATCAAGCGAGCGCATGCGATCTGATTCCAGCCAGAGTCCCATTTCCACACGATTGCTAGGCAAGGTCTCGTAATAATTGGTGTAATCAAAATCGGTGTGACCGTTCAGGCTGCCTCCGTTGGCTTCGACGTATTTTGCGTGCTCGAATTTCTTTACGTTGGCTGAGCCCTGAAACATCATGTGCTCGAAGAGGTGAGCAAATCCTGTTCGACCTTTCGGTTCAACCCGAAATCCGACACTGTAATAGACGGCAACGGTCACAACGGGCGCCACATGATCTTCCGAGATGACAACTCGCAAGCCGTTTGGCAGCTTGTAATAGACCACCGGAACGTTGACAGGTTTGGCGTTGAGCGCTGAGGCCAGCAGAACAATGGCCAGCAGACAAGCGATTTGCCTAAGGCAAGATCTTGTGAGTGAGTTCATAGTTAATTCCACCTCATTTGAGTTAAGACTTTGCTTTGGAGTTTTTCACTGCTAGCGAATTTGGAGCGACCGAGCGATGGCTAAAGCTTGAAGGTTCGTGGTAATCAAGCTCGAGCACGATATTACGGCACAGATACTAACAAAGTTTCGGCGGCGTTTGGCGTTTCGGTTTTATCTTCCATTACAATGTCTCGACGAGGAATCGGTGGCGTATCCGGATTTCCGGATTCAGAGTTCGTGCAGAGGCGCCAGAGGGCAAAGACGAATTAGAGCTTAAGATGTCGCGACGTGTGGCGAGAAAATTCTTGATACGAGGTGACGTGCAGGGAGTTGGGTACCGTTTCTTCGCCCAGCGCGCGGCAGCCCGCCACCAGATCACCGGTTACGTGCGAAACCGAAATGACGGAACTGTGGAGGCTTGGGCTGAAGGCCCTGCCGACAACGTCGAGGCCTTCAAACACGACCTCGCAACCGGTCCGCAATTCGCAAATGTGCAGGCTGTCGAGGAAGTAAGTTTTGATCCAACCGGAGAGTTTCCTTCATTTCGAATTGAAAGGTGAGTGCTGGTCAGTTGTCCGTTGTCAGTGGTCAATGCCTTTCGTGTGATGCGCGTGGATCGATTTGTCCATGCAGCGGAAAAGGCGATCCACGCGCATCACACGAATTGGCATGAACCACGAACAACTGACCACCAACAACTGACCACCAACAACTACCAATCATGGACAACCTCAAAAAGCTGATTCGAGAGGTGCCCGACTTTCCGAAACCGGGCATCAATTTTTATGACATCACGACCCTGCTGAAACATCCTGAGGGATTGCGACTTACTGTGGACGCTCTGGCGGCACAGTGCGAAGGCGCACGAATCGATACCGTCGTGGGTGTGGAGGCGCGCGGATTTATTTTTGCTCCGGCGTTGGCTTACCATCTGGGCGCCGGGTTTGTGCCGGTGCGCAAGCCACGAAAACTCCCCGCCGCTTGCGCTTCAATCTCGTACGATCTCGAATACGGCCAGGACACGCTGGAAATTCATCGCGATGCTATTGGCAATGGTCATCGAGTGATCATTGCCGATGATCTGTTGGCAACGGGTGGCACAGCAAGAGCGGTGGCGGAGTTGGTTGAACAACTCGGTGGCAAAGTTGAAGCGCTGGTGTTTGTGGTGGAGCTCGAGTTTCTTCCCGGTCGCAAGAAGCTTGAAGGATACGACGTGCGGTCATTAATCAAGTATTCAGAGTAAATCCAGCCTAGGGTTTTAAGGCCACTGAATAACTTTTTTCTTTGAGGTACTTCCCGCCAGCGGCGCAACTGACGACGGGGGGAGAGGATTTGCGTTGTCAGCTCTCTTCGGCTTAGGTGTAGGTTCAGGATTCACGAATGTCACCGGTGCGGGCCGATCTACTTCCTTCTCTGTCGCACTATTGCCCGCACCTCGGATCGTCCGATCCCACCGACGAGACTGCCTGCCGAGTCTCGGACCGATGTTACTGTGTTGTGACAGTGTTTTCGCCTGCGCTTCCTTAACCTCAGTCTCACCATCATCGCGAAGGGCATCCTGCGATTCCGGAGAAGGGGGGCCAACCATACTTGACCTCTCATCTGTCGTAGCCTTCTGAGGGGTTACTTCGGTTGACCTCGATTCGGGTTGGAGAGAAACGGGATCTTCTATACCAGCTGACGATGGTTCGGCGCTCGATGAATTCTTTCCCGTGGATCTTCCGTTATCCCCACTCTGCCTCGGGGCGTTGGCTGATATCCATACGGCGAGGCCCAGAACTCCAGAACAGAGGATCACAATAGCGACGCTTAGCAGAACCATACTGCTGGAATCTAATCTCTCCTTTAGTGCGGACAGAGGAGAATACGGGGGGACATTCTTAACATGGTCTTCCAATAGATTATCCGCTTTTGCTCGATTTCCGGCCGGCCCGATTCGTCTTATTCCTTCTCCCACGTCTACATTGGAAATATTCCAAGCCGTTTCCATTACGCGTTCTGAGATATTTTGTGGCTCCGTGGTTTTCATCGGACCCGAGACGACTTCGTGACTGATACCCGGAGATATGGATTCGGCCGCCTGACGCTTTTCGCCAGGGATTGCCGCGGCGGGAATAGAGGATAATCGCGCAGCTTGCAGAAGATCGAGGATATTCATAAAGCCCCGCGACGCAGCCCACATTTCCGCTGAAGTCTCGCGTCTACTTCTAGAGTCAGGATCAGCCCCTCGCCTAAGGAGTTCGAGGATTACATCATCGTGTCCAAAGAAGGCCGCAAAAATTAAGGCAGTAAACCCGTCGCTTCTCTTTTGATTAACCGCGGCGCCCCGATCGATGAGGAAGGGAACCGTTTCCAGTTGTCCGTGAATGGCCGCCATCATCAAAGCAGTGGTACCAGCGGGGGTGGTTTTATTAAGGTCCACACCTTGAGCAATCAATCCTTCAATCCTTGCGCAATCTCCGCTTTGAGCGGCAAGAACGAGCAAAGTAATACGGTCGTCAGGGCGATCCGACCTTGAATCAGTTTGCCATTTCACTGCAGCCGCCATAAAGAACTCCTGGAACGGTTCACGGTAAGACTGTAATGCGATCACCCGGTTCCACGAGCGGATCTGGTATCTTCCCTTTATTGATTTCTTTTAGCTTATACTCCTGCGATGTTAAGAGCCCGCTTGCCGGGCCGCGCATCACTTGAACTCGTTGACCCCTTATGTTTACTCCACCGGCGGATAATATTGCCTGTGTAAGCGAGAGTCCGGAACGGAAGGGAAGTTCGCCGGGCGATTTCACCTCGCCACCAACATAAATGAATTGTTTGACGGCCGGCTGAACTGCAATGACATCCCCTGGCTGAACCAGCAGGCTGGTTTGTTCTGCATCTGCCAAGTCCGCAGTTCGCGTTCGGATTGATCCCTGAGATATCACGGTCGCGAGTGCTGCTTCCGGCAATGGCTGGGCGTCAGCCAGAACAACATAAAGCGGTATCGCCTCGCGACGCAGTATTTTTGTTCCTGGCTCTTTTACCAGGCCGCTCACGAGAATGGTATGGCTGTTGTAATCACGTATTCCTACCTGCGGTGTAGTGTCGTTGCCAATGGACCGACGCTTGAACTCGGTGCGCAAGAGTTGCGCTACTTCTTCGGTAGTCAGACCTGCGACCTTTAGCGGCTCCGCAAGTACTGGGTGTTCAAGGAACCCACTTCCCGATACTGTGAACAGGGTTGAGTCCTCACTCACGCTTGATGGAAGTCGAATATCAAGAACATCGCCAACACCGACACGGTAGATCTTGGTTTGATCCATTTCACTGCGATTTTCTACCAATCCTCCATTAGATCCCGGTGATCGTGGATCTGATTTAAGACCCGCTCGCTCACCGACCGCAGAACGATTTGAGGGCTCTGTTCGCTTTTGCTCTTTAAGTTTCGCGTATGCCTCACCCAAAACGTGGTAGCCGTCCGCTGCCTTTGGATCGAGCTTGATCGCTTTCTCAAAGGCCGCAACAGCCTCTTCGTACTGACCTAGATCAAAGTAGGCTTGTCCCAGTCCGTAGTAAGCGTCTGCAAATTGAGGATCCGAGGTGACTGCCTGCTGAAAGGACTGCATGGCCTGACGATAGAGATTAGCGCGGCCGTATTTTACGCCGGCTTTGTATTGTTGACGGGCTTTGTCCCGCGCGGTTTTATCCACAGGCTTGTTGGCGGCTCCGTTTTGGTTCGCCACTTTGTCCGTGGTCGCATCCATGTTCGATGCGGGCGCCGGAGACTCTGCACTCTTGGCAGTCTGGAATCGGTCAGGAGATGAAGTTCTGTTTTCACGGCCATTGGTTTGCGCGCATGCGTCGGTTGCGGATCCCAGGGAGGTTGCGAAAACTATTAGTAAAGGGGCGACAATTCTGATCATGAGGTTTCCTTTTTAAATTAGACCGAATTGGAAACAACTGAGTGACAGAGAGCCGAAATCTGCTTTGACGCAGACCGCACTGGGTGAACTGCGTAGGGGAACCTCGAGAGGGGAAACGAGGTAAACGCGGTTGCTGTTGAATTATGTTTTCAGTGTTTGAATACACCCTTTGGGTGTCAGGAGTCAAGGGTTTCTGAGCGAGGTGGGGTACTGGCTAAACTTTGAGAATCCCGCCTCGGGGAGTCGCTAAATACGGAGAAAACCGGCCACAGATTAACGCGGATGACGCAGATCAAAACCAGCCTGGAAAACGAAGTGTCATTTGTGCGCTTTCTGAACTTTTTAGCTGCTCTGATCCACCTCTGATCTTTTCGTGTGATTTCGTGGATCGGCTTTACCATTCACTATTTACCATTTACCATTCCCCATTCGTGCTCCCGTAGCTCAGCTGCATAGAGCGTCCGCCTCCTAAGCGGAAGGTCGCGCGTTGGAATCGCGCCGGGGGCACCATATTTCCTAGAAGAAACGACAAGAAGCTAAAGGATTAGGGTGGCGATGGATTCCTCTTATCTTTACGGCCGTGTACATCGCGCTTGCGGCCTATAGTCTTTCGTCGCACTCTCAAGAGAAGAAGCTTGAAGCGCAGCCGGTTTCTGTCAGTGGAAGCGTCGCTGTAAATCTCAAGTCGCCCACACCGACTCCTTAAAAAGGGCGATTACATCCAACCTGCGCCGCATTAGATGCGGCGCTATTTCAAACACGCTATCCGACTTATCTATTGGCTAATGTATCTTGTCAAGGAATGGTGTGTCGGGATCACTCACATAGAAGATCACCACCCGCAACGGCTCGGTGCTGCTGCGGTTGTAGCCCGTCATTCTCACGTTCGCCGGCATCACCATCGCCTGGCCGGCCTTGACCGTGTCTGGCTCACTCCCCTCCATTTGCAATTTGAATGCACCTTCTAAGACATAGACCGTCACGGGAAAGCGGTGTGTGTGGAACACGGTCTTATCGCCCGGTTTGAAGCTCGCCGTGAGGACGCGCACTTCTTGCCTATCGCCTTTCGGCATCCCTTGTAGGATCTTGCTCAGGAGTAATTGGGGCTTGACGAGACCCTGGTCTTGGGCAAACGCTGTCAAACTAATGATCAAAACGACGAAGGCGAGACTGAATCTCATCCATTTATCCATTTGTATTCTCCTCCTCACACGCAGGCATCTAACGTCAGAGACCGGGCTCGGCGAATAGGCGCGAGGCCGACGAGAGCGACGAGTGACTCCTTGAAGCTGAACCTGGTGAGTGTCCTCCTTGGCAGTGCGGCGGACGCGCAGGTAGAGATAGGGTGGGCCGGTCAGGGGGACGGGGTCGGGCGGCGCCGCATGGGTGACGCGAAACTCCGGATGCCCAGTCCGCAGTATAGAATTCCTTGTGTGTCACAGACTCTATGCCCGGGCAGGGTCCCGGGTCAAGACTTTTCCAGCGTCACGCTACGCTCAACATGTCTGGTTTTCGTGAGGTTGCTGTGGATGTCAGCAGGGCGCTGGATCAGCCTGCAATTCATCAAGACCGCAATAACTTAGCTGCCTGCTCGATCAAGTTCTGTTAGCGTGTCACTCACTCTTGCTTATTCTGCGATATGTACCCCTCGAGTTTTTTGCGGTCGGGATAATCGGGCTTTTTCTTCAAAAACTCTTCATATTCCGCGGATGCTTTATTCTTCAGGCCGGCGCCGTTGTAAAGAGCGGCAAGTCGCAGATGCGCTTCAGCCATTCCGATTGGATCGAGTTTGAGCGCTTCATAAAGATAGACCACCGCCTTTGAGCCCTTCTTGATCTGTAAATAAGCTTCGCCCAGCAAATAATTGGCCTCGGCAGAGGAGGGCTTAATCGTTAAAGCCTGACTCAGTGGTTCGATAGCAGTTTCGAATTTCTTTTGCGCCATTCGCAACTTGCCGAGATTAAAGAGTGAGAGAAAGAATTTGGGATTCACTTCACTGGCGCGCAGGTAGGCATTCTCAGCAGCCGCCAAATCCTTTGCCATTAAATATGCTGTTCCCAGCTCGCTCCACGATTGGAAGTCCCTTTCGTCTTCGCTAAGAATCTGGCGAAAGAAGATGAGCGCTTGAGAATAGTTTTTCTCATCCATCGCCTTCTCAGCCTTCGCAAACAGCTTCTTGTTGGTGGCCGTGCGCTCATACAAATCTGCCGTGGCAACTACGGGTTTCTTAGTGCGTGGCAGGTTCTCTCGCCATTCGAATTCGATGTCCTGTCGAATATCGGTTTTGAAGATTTCGTTTACCTGCACTCGAATTCGGGCGACCTCGGTGCCTTCAACCTCTACCGCAATCTCATAGTCGCCGTTCGAAACGTCCATAAAGCGGTAGTGCGAATTGTTTACAACGGTCTGACGGGCGATCACCCGGCCTACCTTGTAAAGAATGAGCTCGAAGCTCAACGGCTTTGCTCCGCTAGCCTTGCTTTCATCGACCTTAAAATCTCCATACAGCATGTGTCCGCCTTCAGTTTGGGCGACCGATGCGGTTGCCAGGGCGACGACAAACATCAGAACAACTAAGGCCTGTCCGCCTCTGCTCATCAAGGTTGTGGGAAAGGTTAAGTATTCACACTTAATACACATGATTATGTAAATTGGGCTGGAATCCTTTACACCAAAACTCCAAGATCACTGGTGGAGGCTAGGAATGAATCCCACACACGGAAGTGTGTGGATTGTTCAGATCCTCTCTAAAAAGCTACGCTTAAACAGCCAGCGCGCTACGCGCGCAAGACCTGAGTTTCGATTGTTTGTAGAAACGATCGGAACTATCCACCCACTGGGAGTGCGTGGATTGTTCAGATCCTATAAGATCCTATCTAAAATGCATCCCTCAAAGAGCCTACGCGCTGCGCGCGCCGTACTTGAGATTCATTTCTACATAGAAAGGATCTGAACCATCCACACACTACCGTGTGTGGGATTCGTTCCCCGACTTTTGACACAGTAAGTCATGAATCTTGATTCGCCACCGCGAATGAAAATAGAACGTTATGGTCAATTTGAGCTGATTCGGAATTCTATTTTCATAAGAGTCTCTCCCGTGGGGGGTATTTCGATTTTTTGCGCAAAGCAGGGCCGGAACGTTTTAAGTCCCGGCCCTTTAGACCAGCAGGAAATTCTTCAGAACGAGTAACGAAAGCCGAACTGCATTACTCGCGGCGTACCCTGTATGCCTACGAAGTTCGACCAGTTTGAGGGTGGAGTTGCAGTGCCCGGATCGAGCGTGACTCCGGTGCCCGTTCGGGAAATGTCCATCTTTCCAAAGTGCTGAGTATTAGTCACATTGAACGTTTCCCAGCGTATTTGGAATTTTTGGTTCTCGCCCCATGGGAGGTTGAACGACTTGCTCAGACCAAGATCGAGGGTTACGTAACCAGGCAGCCGGAAAACATTGCGATCTCCTGACTCACCCGGTAACGCGTTTCTAAAGCTCTGGTATGCGCGTGTCGGATCGCAGCCAAATAGTTTTGGCGCATCAGCTCCGCCACGATCCGGACAAGCTTGCAACGGGACAGCTCTGACCACGCTGCTTTGCACGTTCCAATTTGTCGCCCAGCGAGCATCGTCAAAGAAATTCGGAGCCGGCAATCCGGAGTTCCACCGGTAGATACCAGCGAGTTGCCAGCCGCCGAGGATACCGTTTACAACCTTATTTGTGTTGCCCAAAAGCCATTGGCCGCGCCCTATAGGCAACTGCCATATAGCATTGACGTTAACGATGTGCCGCACATCAAAGTCGGAATCAGCGTACCAATCTCGCTGTCTGATCGGATTCAAGATGAACCCGTTGCCGAAAGTTGCGAGTGGCAGGCCGCTCGTCTGCAAACCTGAAGCGTCGTCGCGTGAGTGAGAGAGCGTATAGTTGAAATCAAGCGTCAACTTCTCTCCCAGGCGTTCCCGCAGCGATATTGTACCGGCGTTATAAAAAGAATTACCGATACTACTGAAGGCCGCGAGGGCACCGTACTGTGGATTGAAGAAATTGTGAGCGTTAATGCCTGTGTCCAGGGCATCTTGTGTATCCGTCCAATCGTTACCGAAAACCTCCAGAGCAATTTGATAGACGGCTTGTGTCTGATTGAGTGACTCATCCAGCACCGTTTCACCGAAATAGTTGGCGTTGACTTGAGCAGCGAGATCCGCCGGGAAAAGATTCGCGAAGTAGGGAATCTGTTGCACGGACGAGATCGGAGTACCTTGCGCGCGCAATAGTTCAAGCATGCCCGCCGCAGTGTACCAGTCCATACGAGATTGCGGATCGACGAGGTTGTTCAGCGCCATGATGTCGCGTTGCGCAAGCAGATGGCGTCCCAGTCTGCCAATGTAAGACGCCTGCAGCACAAGACCCTTTGGCAACTGCCGTTCGAAGGTCGCGTTCCAGCTGTAATTGATGGGCGCGACCAGCGCTTCATCCAAAGTTGATTCGATTCGACGAGAATCATTCGCCGGCTTCTGCTGGGGGAATGTCAGTGTTCCCGGAGGACCTATTCCCGGCAAGGTACGCACATCTTGCCCAAAACCGGTAAATAACGGAGCCGGGCGCGTGGAGATGTTATAGGTGTTGGCCGAGATTGTCGTTTGAGAACTAAATCCGAGTTGGTTGTTGAGATCGAAGTTCACCGCCAACTGATTGCCGTAGTAATCGTTGGTGATACCGAAGCCGCCACGAAAAACGGATTCATGATTCGCGCCAAACAACTTAGCTAGCAAGCCAGTCTTAAATCCAGGTGAATAGGCCACCGCTATACGAGGCTGGAAATTGTTCTTGTCCCAACGGTACAACGGCGATCGATTATTTGCTGGTCCGGACAGATCAACAGTAATCGGATCGAAGAACGGAATGCCCTGGGCGGCGCTCGCCAATCTCCTGTTGAAATAATCGGTCAGCGGAATGTTTGGCTTAACCTCAAAGCCATTAGTCTCGTACACCGGACGGCTAAGGCTATAACGCAAACCGTAGGTGATGGTAAGGTTTGGTGTCACCTTCCAGACATCCTGACCATAGGCATCGTACTCTTGCGTCGCGAACGTACGATCAGTTGGCGTCCCTAACGCCTCGGACATTCCCTCGTGATTGAAGGTAAATCGAGCAGTGTATTGAGAGTAACGCCCAATCAGCGCGGTCACCGCGTTTTGGACGGCCGATTCAAATCCGTCGGCGATTGGGGAAAAGTCGTTAACGAAATCCGAAAGGACTGTTCCTGCGCCCCCGGAATAGAACGAAGGATTTGTGACGGCAGAGTCATAAGCGTTGCCAAAACTGACTCGATTGTTCTTGATTAAGCGAACGTTCGCACCAAATTGGAGAGAGTGAGAACCCCGCACCAATGAGATATCGTCCGTGAAATTTGTTACCGGCGTTTTACGACTGACCGTTCGATTGAAAAGCAAGGGGGAGAAGACAAAGCGGAACGTGATCGCATTTGCCGCTGAGTCACCTGCCTGGGTGAACGCCTCTCGCGTGTACCCGAATCTGAAGTTATTCACCAGGTTGTTGGTCAGCGTCCAGGTGTGTCCCACAGCCAAACCCACCGGATGCGACCAGATCTGGGGCGCGGGCGTATCCGGAAATTGGGCGGGTAATCCGATCAGGTCATAGATTACGTTGGCGCGGACAAACAAAGATTGTCTATCTGTTAGATTCATATCGAATCGGGCGCTGTGTGAATTCAATTTAACCGGTGTCGGAGCGTTGAAGCGAAACCCTGCCGTGTTGAGCCGGGTGCTCACTGTGCTATCACCTTGCGTGAAGTCGTTCGCCGGATATTTTGCGGCGGCTGCCGCTAGTGCTGCGATTGCCAGCGGGTTTGTTCCAACGGTCGCTCCATTCGTGGAGAAGATCGTGTTGACCTCAGCTGCACTCAGAGTGGTCACTCCGCCGGAAGGATTTACATAGCGCAAGAGCCCTTGTCCCATACTCGCCAGAGGAACGACCCTCACAACGCTCTGTTCAGCCGCGTCTCGTCTGCCTTCGAAACTGTAGAAGAAGAAAAGGCGATCCTTAATCAATCGTCCGCCGATCGCCCCACCAAACGTATTGCGAATCAACTTAGGCCGGGGATTTCTTTCATCGCCCACGTTGTTTATCCCGAGGATGACGTTCGCATCGGTGGCCTCGTACCGGCCATTCCGGTTATTAAAAAAATCGTTGGCAGTGAATATAGTGTTCCGATGAGCTTCAAAGAGCGCGCCATGGAAGTCATTCGTGCCTGTCTTTGTTACAAGTGCAATCTGACCACCAGAGGATCTACCCTGACTCGCGTTAGGATTTGAGGTTGTTACCCGAAATTCCTCGATTGCTTCTGCGTTCAGGCGAATCACCGTGCTTGCATCCGGCGAATTTGTAGAGCCTGAGGCTGTGACGGTATCTGATTCTGTTGAGTCGCTGCTTGCGGTACCAGACGCCGCCCCGATTTGATTGGTTTGAGCCTCATTGATATCTACGCCGTCGAGCGTCACGTTGGATTGATCGCTGCGGGCGCCCGATACATAACCATCCCTCGTCACACCGGGCTGTAAGGTTAGGAGAGATACAACATTGCGCGCCTCGAGGGGCAATTGCGCGATCTGTTTATTGACGAAATTGTTTCCGAGAGTCGCATCATCGCGGTTGATCAGGGCTTCGCCGCCGCCTCCCGTGACCGTCACCGACTCGGAAACGTCGCCAAGTTCGAGCTCAACATCCATTGATGTCGCTTTGGCGACCAGCGCGTGAATATCAGGGACGACAGCTTTCTTGAAGCCTTTGGCCTCAACTTCCAGACGGTAGTCGCCAACCTGGATGAAATCGAAAGAGTAAGCACCGGTATCACTCGAGGTTGTCGTCCGTGAGACGTTAGTGCCCAAGTTGGTCAACGTCACTGTCGCGCCGGCTACCACGTTCCCCTGCGGATCATTCACTATGCCCCGCAAGGTCGCGGTACCCTGTTGGGAGATGCCACTTATCGAACACACAAAGAGCACAAGAAGCGCGCCCAGAATCAAGGCTGAGCCACTTCCCAGAAGACTGTGTCTTTTCATGGGAACCCTCCGAGTAAGATGTTTTGAGTTCGCTGTTGGGTTAACTAGTAAGAATCCGACGGCAATCGAAGCAACCGTGACTCCTCAAAAGCCTCATGTTGTTATCGGGGTGCTTACTTCTCAGTATTTGGGGAGGCGCGTCCAAAAAGAAAAGTTCGAAACCACGGATCCCAACTGTTGACAAATGCAAAGTCTGTTCTGAGGCGACTCTTGCAGTTATCGTTCCTGAATAAATCTGCAGATGTGATTTACTGAAATTGCTGAGATTGCCGATCTTTCGGAATTGTTAGCGACGTCAAGAGCCAGAGTAAATCCAAAAATCTTAATAGCGTTGCTATAGAAATTTGGATAAGCACGAATGAAGGAGAGGAAATCGTTTGCGTGGTATTCGCGACACTCAATGCCAGTGTCACCGAAAATTCGGAAAAGATTCCAGGTTTTCAGATAACAGCTCGACATCATCTAACAATCACACGCATTGGACCACGGTGTTGGCAAATCAGTTCTGCTTGATCTGGAATGTGCTTTACACAAAAGTCAAAATTCCACCCACGGACGAAGCTGTGAAAAATCAGCATAGATCTGAGATACCACTCAACCGAAATTCGAACGTCTCCACTCAATGAATGGAAACTCGCAAGTTGGGAAGGTGGGCTTGCCCCCGCTCAAGATCCGCACCCACTCAACACTGAATTGACAGCTCATGCTGAGGAACTTTTTCGCAACTCTCAGGCCGATCTCAGTCTTGAGTGGGTGCGGATCTTAAGCGGGGGCAAGCCCACCTTCCCAACTTGCGAGTTTCCGAACCTTGAGTTGTAGTGCAGCTCGTATCCGCGTGCGTTGACCAAAACCCCGCTGCCATGTGCCATTTCCCTAGGAAAATGCACGATTTCCCCCTTCAATTCTAAGCTTGACAGAATCGGAATTGTAACTATAATTGTTACAGACTGAGCAGCCGATTTGCCGCTGAGAGTGTCTTTAGATTCTGTATGACGAATAGCCGATTTGCTGTGGCCGTACATGTGCTGACGCTGATGGCCTGGTCTGACGACGAGCCTCTAAAGTCGGAGCAAGTGGCGGAGAGCGTAAATACTAACCCCGTTGTTATCAGGCGGATGCTTTGCGAACTAGCCCAGGCGGGTCTCGTGGTTTCACAAACCGGGGCTATGGGAGGTTCCCGGCTGGCGCGCAAGCCAGGCGCAATAACGCTTTTGGACGTTTACCGGGCGCTGGAGTTTCGCGGCGTTTTTTCTTTGCACCGGCAGCCACCCAGCCGTCGCTGCCCGGTGGGCGTGAATATCGAAACAGTGCTGGGTAATGTGTTGGACGAAGTCGATTCCGCGGTCGAGAACGTGCTCGAGGCTATTACGATTCGAGATTTGGTTAAACGTCTGAAGCCCTGTGTCAGTGTTGAAGTGGCAGCGCGAAACGGCACGCGGAAACACTTGAATGGGCAAGGGCAGGCAAGGTTAGTCACTGAAAAGGTGACAGCTTCCAATACAAAACTAGGGCGAGCTTTATCATAAAATGCAAGAATTTGAGTTCTTAAACGATCAAGGATTTGGGGTTCACGCGTCGCAAGGTTCTACGACTGCCGCGCCTGACGAAACAAATGAAGACCTGATGGATGCTTATTCGCGCGCGGTTATTAATGCCGCAGAGAAGGTAAGTCCATCCGTCGTCTTTATCGAGATCAGTCACGCGCCGGCCAACCGTAAGAACGGAGCGCCGTCAAGAGAAGCGCGAGGGAGCGGATCGGGTTTCATATTTACACCCGACGGGTTTGTCCTGACTAACAGCCATGTCGTTCATGGAGCGGGCGATATCGCGGTAACGGTTGCCGACGGGCATCGGTATCAGGCAGCCCTGATTGGCGACGACCCGGAGACGGACCTCGCGGTGATACGAATCAACGCGCCGAATCTGATGCCGGCTCTGCTGGGCGACGCGCAAAAGATTAAGGTTGGTCAACTGGTGGTGGCAATCGGTAATCCTTACGGTTTTCAGTACACGGTGACCGCCGGAGTGGTGAGCGCTTTAGGCCGTTCTTTGCGAGCGCAGTCCGGCAGGTTGATGGACGATGTTATCCAGACAGATGCGGCACTGAATCCGGGAAACTCCGGCGGGCCGCTGGTCAACTCTCGCGGGGAGGTGATCGGGGTAAACACCGCCATGATTTTGCCGGCTCAAGGCATCTGTTTTGCAACCTCTATTGATACGGCAAAGTTCGTGGCCAGCCGGTTAATCCGCGACGGCAAGGTCAGCCGCAGCTACATCGGGATGGCCGGGCAAAATGTCCCATTGCCGCGCCGCCTTGTCCGCTATTACAACTTGCCGGTGGAAAGTGGGATTTTAGTCATTTCCTACGAGGTCGACAGTCCGGCAAAAAAAGCCGGAGTGCTCGAGGGAGACATCATCATCGGCTTTGACGATCATCCAATTGGCGGCATTGATGATTTGCATCGATTGCTGACAGAAGAACGGATTGGCCACAAGTCGTCTCTGGTTGTGATTAGACGGACCGACAGGTTAGTGCTGGAAGTGACACCCGAGGAATCTGGGAACAAGAAATCGGCCCCGTGAGATCACGGCTGAACGCCGCGGGCTCTCTACAATTTGATGAAAGGCAGGTCCAGAATTGGCCAGGATTAAGAAAGATCAAGATGAAGTTAGTTTGATTGAGTCGGTAAAGAATGAGTTTGCCTCCTCCAGCGATGAGCTTCTTGAGGACGCGATCTCAATTGCTGACATCGATGAAGTTCTCGAAAAACTCGAACGATCGAGCGTCGCGGGCGTCGAGACAGACGAGCCCCTGATCGAACACGATTCAGCAGTAACCACTACCGACAGCGACGATGAAAACCTGAGCGACGAGATTGAGCTCGATCTCTCGGCGGGTGAATTGGATAAGACTTCAGATCCCGTACGCGTTTACATGCGCGAGATGGGGGTTGTGCCGCTGCTTACGCGGCAGCAGGAAGTGGCCATCGCCAAGCGTATCGAATGGGGCCAGAAACGCGCCCAAAAAGCGATCTCGCGCTCGCCGATCGCCGTCGTTGAGCTTCTTAAGATAGGAGACGAATTAGAGGCAGGTACGCTGAATATTCGAGACGTGGTGGTCTTCTCCGATCAGACCGAGACTGAAGAGCACGAGGACCGCAGCGAGGAATACCTGAAGTGGACGGTCGAGGGTATCGAGAATATTCGTTCGCTTTACAAACGCGGATTGAGGGAGTTACAGAAACTGCAAGCAGAGCAGAAGCTCGCCCGCGGCAAGAAATCGAAGAAAATGCTGCGTCTGAAACGGAAGCTGGCTTTGACTCGACTGGAAATTGCCCAGGAGGTCTCCGGTCTCCATCTGAAAGAAGGAAAGCGGCAGCGTTTGATTGACGCCATTGCGACCGTAAACAGGGAGACGCGGGCGCTCGAGCGAGAGATAGAGACCTTCACCACAAAGTTGAGTCGCAAACGGATCAAAGCGGAAGAGAAGAAAGTGTTTCAGAAGCACCTCTCCGCTGCACGGCGGAGCCTGAGAGAAATCGAGGCTGTGCATCACGTGTCGCCGCTCGACATCAAGCGTTCACATCAGATGATTGTCGCCGGCGAAGCCCAGGCTGCTCAGGCAAAGCACGAGCTGACCGAAGCGAATCTGCGTCTGGTAGTGTCCATCGCCAAGAAGTATCAAAACCGCGGGCTGCACTTCCTGGATCTGATTCAGGAGGGAAACCTCGGACTGATGAAGGGTGTGGACAAGTTTGACTGGCGGCGTGGTTATAAGTTTTCCACTTATGCTACCTGGTGGATTCGCCAGGCAATCACCCGCGCCATTGCCGATCAGGCGCGCACCATTCGCATCCCGGTGCACATGATCGAGGTGATCAATCGCGTCAAGAGCACCTCGCGCGAGCTTTTGCGCGAACTCGGCAGGGAACCAACTACGGAAGAAATCGCCAAGAAGATGGATAGTTCCGTCGAGAAGGTGCGCAAAGCCCTGAAGCTGATGCAAAACCCGCTCTCACTCGAGACCCCAATCGGCGAAAGCGGTGATTCGTACCTCGGAGACTTGATCGAGGACAAATCAAGCACCAGCCCGGCGGAAAGAGTCATCACTTCAAACTTGCGAGAAATCACCGGCGACGTGTTGCAAACCTTAAGTCCTCGCGAAGAGAAGGTGATTCGTATGCGCTTTGGACTGGATCCCGGTGGACACGAGCGCACTCTGGAAGAGGTAGGCCAGGATTTCAACGTTACGCGGGAGCGCATACGTCAGATAGAAGCAAAAGCGCTGAGAAAACTGCGACATCCTTCACGCGCGCGTATGCTTAAGAGCTTTATAGAAGGACAAGGACAATAAGGACAAGTGATCGAACAGGAGCACAGTAAATGAGCGAGAAACTGCGAGAAGTTAATGACGGATCTTTTGAACAGGAAGTACTGAAGTCTGGTAAACCTGTATTGGTAGATTTCTGGGCAGAATGGTGCGCACCCTGCCGGATGTTGACACCGACGGTCGAAGCTGTCGCCCAGCAGTTTAGTGAAACTGCGACGGTGGTGAAGTTGAATGTCGATGATAACCCGGCCACTGCGGGGCAATATGGAATCAAGGGAATTCCGACGCTCATCCTCTTCCGCGAAGGCAAGGAAGTGGAACGAGTCGTCGGCGCTACCAGCAAGGAGTCGATTGCCCGTCTGATTGAAAAACATACCGTTCTGGCGACAGCTTAAGGTTGCAAGCCATGCGCACGAGAGTCCTGGGTCAGTCAGGGTTGACAGTTTCGGCCATCGGGCTGGGCTGTATGGGAATGTCGGAGTTCTATGGCCAGGCAGACGAAACAGAGTCGTTGGCCACGATTCGACGTGCTCTTGATCTGGGACTCACCTTCCTGGACACGGCCGATATGTACGGGCCGTTCAAAAACGAGGAGTTGGTCGGCCGAGCCATTCGCGGACAGCGCAACCAGGTCGTATTGGCGACCAAGTTTGGGTTTACCCGAGATGCAAACGATCCGAGCGTTCGAGGAATCAGCGGCCGTCCTGATTATGTTCGCTCGGCTTGCGAGGGTTCGCTGCGCCGGCTGGACGTCGACGAGATCGATCTCTATTACCAGCATCGAGTTGATGTCCATACCCCTATCGAAGAGACAGTAGGAGCCATGGCGCGGCTTGTCGAGGAGGGTAAAGTAAGGTTTATCGGTTTATCCGAAGCCGGGGCCGACACTTTGCGCCGAGCCCACCAGGTTCATCCGATCGCTGCGTTGCAGAGTGAGTACAGTCTTTGGTCTCGCGATCCTGAAGACGAAATGTTGCAGGTCTGTCGCGAGCTAGGCGTCGGATTTGTGCCTTACAGTCCCTTGGGCCGCGGATTTCTAACTGGCCAAATCAAGCGCTTTGAGGATCTTGCCGAGGACGATTATCGCCGGCATTCGCCGCGCTTCCAGGGCGAAAACTTCGAGAAAAATCTACAACTCGTAAGACGCATCGAAGAGATCGCTCGTGGGAAAGGCTGCACACCCGCTCAGCTCGCTCTGGCCTGGGTGTTGGCTCAGGGTAATGACATCGTTCCCATTCCGGGCACTAAGAAACGCAAATATCTGGAAGAGAATATCGGCTCACTCGACGTTGAGCTGACTCCCGCTGATTTGCGCGAGCTTGACGAAGTTGTTCCCCAGGGCGCTGCTGCTGGAGCGCGTTATCCGGAAGCAATGATGGCCTTCGTCGGTCGTTGAATTCGAAATCCCTCCAGTTCATTTACAAGTAGCGCAAGCTGTAAGCTTGCGCACCGCAGCACACAACGCAAGCTAACAGCTTGCGCTACACTTGAGTAACCGTCATTTTGAATGCTGCATGTCAAGGCCGTACTCACAATTCTTTTCTGTCACTCTCACTCGCGTTAAATCGACCAGTTTGTTAGTTTCGTTCGTACTGGCGCTGTGCCTTTTTGCCGGCGCCTTTACCCCTCACGTTTCCTCACAGTCCCAGGCAGGCCAAGGGCAAGACGAGGTCATTCGGGTTGATACGGATCTTACCAACCTCTTTTTTACAGCTACTGACAAACAGAAGCGCTTCATCACGACCTTGCAAGAGTCAGACGTGCAGGTGCTCGAGGATGGAAGCCCGCAACAGATTCTGCTTTTTCAACATGAAACGAACCGGCCAGTATCAATCGCCTTCCTGATAGATGTGAGCGCCTCAGAGGAACGCACTTTGGCTGAAGAGAAGGCTGCGGCGCGGGCGTTTATCGAAACCATCATCAAGTCGAAAGGTGACGAGGCGGCAATCATTCCGTTCACTGAACGAGCTTTTCTTGAACAACCTTTCACTGGAAATTTATTGAGTCTCTATCACGTTCTCGGTCAGGTCGACGTTGCCCTTCCGCTTTACTACGGCGTCGGCCAGCCCATTGGTGGCATCGCTTCCGGCCCGGGAATGAGCGCTCCCATACAGGGAACCACGGCGATTTGGGATGCCATCAGCGTAACTGCAAATGAAATAATGGCGCCTCGCACCGGTAAGCGGCGAGCGATCATTCTTTTGACTGATGGAAGGGACACCACCAGCCGCGTCAAAAGAAGCACCGCCATTGAGCGGGCAATCGCAGCGGAAACCGTTATTTATGCCATCGGCATCGGCGACAATCGCTACGACGGTGTTGATAAAAGTCCCATTCGGAACGTAGCTGAGGCCACGGGTGGACAGGCCTTTTTCCCCAAGAAAGAGATGGATTTAAAAAATGCTTTTGCGGAAATCGAACGCGAGCTTAGATCGCAGTATTTGATAGCTTACTCATCCTCAAACAAAAACCGGGATGGCTCGTTCCGGCAGTTGCGGATTGAGGTGACTAATCCCGAGTTACGCAAAGAGCAACTGAAGTTACGACACCGGCCCGGCTACTACGCGAAACGTTTGTCCCCTAACATCGGCGGATCCCAGAAATAAGGCCTTCAAGTTTCAGGTTTGTTGTTCCAGTGCGTCACTACGCCCTCATTGAGATGTCGGGTTAGTGCGCGTAACGAAGCGAACCCGTCACGATCCACCACTATGTCTAAACAGGATCGTTCCATTGTTGTAGTTGGCGCCGGGGTTGCCGGCCTCGCTGCGGCTCGCGACCTCTCGGCAGCAGGAGTGCCGGTGGTCCTGGTCGAAGCTCGAGAGCGCATAGGTGGTCGTGTCTATACTCACCTTGACGAAGCTTCGCCCGTTCCGCTCGAGCTGGGGGCGGAGTTTATCCACGGTAAGCCGCCTGAGTTGTTGGCGGTGGTTGAGGCAGCTCATTTGCTTTTCTGCGACGTCACAGATCGTCACTGGTACTTCAAGAATGGTGCGCTGAGCAAGTCCGCTGATTTCTGGCATACGTTGAACCAACTTATGGACCAGATGAAATCTAATGCGCCCGACATGTCATTTGCGGACTTTCTCAAAACGATGCCCGACGATCCCGAAACGCGGAGAGCAAAGGCGGTTGCGGCGCAATACGTTCGCGGCTTTCACGCGGCGCGTACGGAGCGTATCGGGGTCCACAGCCTGATAAGAGCAAACGAGGCAGAGGACGAAATCGATGGCAATCATTCGTTTCGGATCCTTAGCGGTTATTCGGCCGTCGCCGATGGCCTGCTAAGCGAGGCGACGAAACAGGGTGCGCAGGTGCAACTCAATACCGTTGTGCAAGAGGTTCGCTGGAGCCGTCACAATGTGGAGCTCGTCTGCCTGAACGACGGCCGGACCTCGACTTTTAGAGCATCCGGTGTGGTTATCACTCTGCCGCTGGGGGTGTTGCAAGCCGCGCCCGATCAGCACGGCGCCGTCCGCTTTCTACCCAACCTGCCAGTAGAAAAGGAAACTGCCATTAGTAGTTTGGAAATGGGCGAGGTTATCAAGCTGAATTTGCGCTTTCGCACACGGTTCTGGGAAACCCTGGAGCTCCCCAAGGCAGACGAAAGTCTCCAGGGCCTGGGGTTTCTGCACTACCCAGAGGCGGCACTGCCTACCTGGTGGACGTTATTGCCGGTTCGGGCGCCAGTAATCGTCGGCTGGGTTGGAGGGCCGGATGCCGAACCGCTGCTTCAGCGTGGTCAGGAGTTCATCATAAAACAGGGCATCGCATCACTCAGCCGCGTATTTGGGATCACCGAGCGCTCGATTGCAAACCAGTTGGAGGCTGCCTACTTCCACGACTGGTCTTCCGATTCCTACAGTCGCGGTGGATACTCGTATGTTCCAGTGAATGGACTATTGGTCCAGGAAGCCCTGGCAAAACCCCTCCAGGACACGCTTTTCTTTGCCGGAGAAGCTACCTCTCAAGGCCACTTCGGAACTGTCCACGGCGCCTTGATAAGTGGCCAGCGAGCAGCCACGGAGATTCTGAAATCCAAAAGCGAAAAGTAAATTAGCCACAGATTCACGCGGATTTACACGGATCAGAAGGGAAAGTAGTTTAGGAAACCTCACATGGGCCCTTTTTCGTCCATGTTCTGATCTGTTTCATCCGCGTTTATCTGTGGCTCAACTCTTACCGTGTTTCATTGATCCAATTGGTATGGAAAAGCGTATTGCCGGTCAGTGCATGAATTGTTTACTAATCTGTTTTAACGATCTAGGATTTCTGAGTCATGTTTTGTCCCCAATGCGGCGTTGAATCACCCTCAGGGCTCCAATATTGTCGTTCCTGCGGCGCTAACCTGAAAGTCATAGGAAAGGCCCTGACGCTGAGCGAAGCCATTGCGCGCAGTGATCGCGGCCCTTTGCCCAAACTTAAGGAGATGGTCAAGAACCTCAAGGTTGACCATGTGACTGAAGAAGTGTCGCGGGCATTCGACAGGATGAACAAAGAGATCGTAAAGCATTCGCAGCAACTACCTGAGGCTCAGCCATTTTGGCGGAAACACAAGAAGACCGCTCGCGAACGACGTGAGGAACACATTACCAAGGGCATCGTTTCGCTCTTCTCAGGGGCAGGTCTCATGGTCTTTCTTTACTACCTGACGTCGGCCTTAGTCTTAAAGCTGCCACCGAACGTGCTCGCACAAATTCCGTTTGAGCTTGATCCGGTGGTTCACGTTCTCTGGTTGGTAGGGCTGGTGCCCTTGTTATCCGGCGCTGGCCGCATTATCGCGGGGTTGCTGATTCGTCCGGGAAAATATTCTGAAGCTCCGAAGTTTGCGCCTGCAGAAGCCTTCCGCGAAATCGATGAAGGACCGTCGGCACGTGATTGGCCTCAGCAAGTCACCCAAGTCAGCGTTACTGAGCGCACGACGAATTTGCTTGAACCGAGTGATTCAAGGGCCTCGGGTGAGCAATAACTCTGTCGGTGACTTCCATCAGCATCACTCTTCAAAAGATCAATGAAGTGACATTAGAACAAGGATTTTGTGTGATTTCGTGGTTCGCTCTACTGTTTATCCCATTCATCACATCCCATGGCCGCTTGGTCACAAAAACGTGTCCTCGGCCCACCGATTTCGTAATAAGAGATGCCGCTTGCAGCAACTTCCGTTTTCAGGAGCAGTCATGAAACTCAACTTGGCCTCGGTTCGATCCCTCGGCGGTGTTTTCGCCTTTTTGCTTCTGTTATCGCCCGCTGTTTTCGGGCAAGCCCCGACGGGTACCTTGTCGAAGTTCACGCTTAAGTCAGAAGTCCTGGGCGAAGAAAGAACAATTCTCGTCAGAACACCACCAGGCTACGACACAAACAGCCGAAAATATCCGGTTCTGTACATGACCGACGGAGACGCCCAAATAGGTCATACCGGCAGTACTATCGAGTTTTTGGCCCGCAACGGCCGCATATCTGAACTGATCGTGGTGGGAATCACAAATACGGATCGCACGCGAGACCTAACGCCGACGCACGTTACAACTTCGGCTGCCTCGACAGGCGGAACACCCCAATTCCCAACCAGCGGTGGCGCTGACAAATTCTTGAAGTTCATTGAGTCTGAACTGATTCCTGATATCGAAAAGCGGTATCGCGTCCAGCCTTATCGCATTCTGGCTGGTCACTCGTTTGGCGGACTGTTCGCGATTCATGCCATGCTCTCACGGCCGGAACTCTTTAACTCTTATGTTGCCGTCAGCCCTTCATTGCAGTGGGACGATGAACTGCTGGTAAAGCGAGCAGCTGAATTCTTTAAGGCCCGCAAGGAGTTCAAGGCGACACTCTTCGTGTCTCTCGGTAACGAACCCGGGCCGATCGGCGCCAGCTTTGTCGATTTCAAAAAGCTACTGGCCGGAACGAATGTAAAGGGCTTTGATTGGCAGGCTGAGCAACTGACAGATGAAGATCATGGCTCGGTGGTCTTGCGCAGCCATTACATTGGATTACGGAAAATCTATGAAGGGTGGCAGTTGCCTCGTGATCCGCAGACCGGCGCCTTTGCCGGTGACCTAAAGAGTGCGGATGAACACTACAAATGGTTGTCGCAGAAGTTTGGTTACACGATTGTTACGCCAGAGAATGTCATCAATCAGCTTGGCTATCAATCTTTGCAGGGCGGAAAGGCCGACGAGGCGATTGCGATCTTCAAGAGCAACGTCGAGCGCTATCCGGAATCAGCGAATGTTTACGACAGCCTGGCCGAGGCGTACGAGCGGAACGGACGAATTGACCTCGCAGCGCCATTGTATGAAAAAGCGCAAACCCTCGGACAACAGAATAGCGATCCGAACTATGCGATCTACAAGGCAAACTTCGAGCGCGCCAGCGACAAGCTAAAACAGGCCGAAGCAGCAAAGAAAAATCAGAAATAATTCTGAGGCTTGAAGATGTAGGAAACAATCATTTTCCATTCGTCATTTTTCGTTTCTCATTTTTCATTTTGCTTTTTGTGTAACTTCTTGGATCAATTCTTTCTGGCCTCATATATCTGATCCACTAAATCACACGAAAAAAAAGCAAAATGAAAAATGAGAAATGGAAAATGATGAATGGAAAATGATCTTTCTTCACCCTCTCGAGTAGGGACAGTGGCGACAACCGCTCTCACAACAGTAGCCCCGAGCACGCAGGTAATGAGCGGTGAAAACCATTGCGGCTCCTTCCCAGTAGTAGTCGACATCCTCAACCAACGAAAACTTAAATCGGTGGTAAGCGACAACGGACTCTGGCCACGAAAACAATTCAGGGTGGAACAAATGCGCGAGCAACTCGGCGCCCTCCACGACGCGTGGTCCTGGCCGCGCAAAGTAGGCGTTCGCGTCTACGGCATAAACGCGGTTATTCTGCACGGCCGGCAGGCTGGCCCAACCGGGATATGCAAAGAGCTTTGTTGATTGCTCGACCACCTGTTTCAGGTTAAATCCACAAGGCATGATCACTATCACTTCCGGTTGCCAACGCAATACTTCGTCCCAGGAGATGCGCACCGAATCCGCCCCCACTCGAGCCAGGTCATCGACTCCACCGGCAATTCTCACCATCTCGGGGACCCAATGCCCGCTCACGTATATTGGATCGAGCCATTCCATGCAGAAGACTCGCGGCCGGCGTTCCAATTTGGCCGTAATCGCAGACAGCTGTTGCAAGCGTTTCCTCCCGCTGTCGACCAGTTGCTCAGCCTCGCGCAAACGATCGGTTGCGGCGCCCAACTCAAGCACGTTTTGCTGAATCTCGCTAAGCGTCCGAGGTGTGAGCCACAATACCTCAGGCTCGCGTGGGAGGAGTTTTAAGACCTGTGAGACTTCATTCCCTGACGGAGCGCAAACCTGGCAAAGGTTTTGGGTGAGAATCAGATCCGGGGCAAGTTGGGCGAGCAGCTGTTCGTCGATCTGATAAAGGCTCAAGCCCTGTTTCATTCTTTGCGCCACTGCCACATCGATTTCGCTCTGACTCATTCGCTCTATCGGCAGCGCGTTCCTTACAACAATCGGTTTTCCCTGAATCTGAGGTGGGTAATCGCACTCATGGGTAATCCCTACGAGCGAATCCTCTAGTCCCAAGGCGCAGGTAATCTCTGTTGCGGACGGAAGGAAAGAAACAATTCTTTTTGCTGAAGACATTTGAATCGCGCGTCAGGGTATGAGCAATAACTTGCCGGTTGTCTTTCGGCCTTCAAGATGGCGATGAGCTTGCTCTGCCTGCTGCAACGGATACGTGGCGTGAATCCTCAGCTCCAGTTTGCCTTTTGTTATCATCTCCAGTACTTCACCCGAGCGATGCTCTAACTCTTCACGGGTGGCTGTGTAATGAGCGAGCGTTGGACGAGTGATGAAAAGTGAGCCTTTATGCGAGAGCTTGATCAGGTCAAAGGGTGGGACGGCGCCGCTCGATCCACCGAACAGAACCAGATAGCCTCGCAAGCGTAAGACATTCAGATCCTTGTCAAACGTAGCTTTTCCCACCCCATCGTAAACAACATGAACTCCCAGGCCTTCTGTCAAGCGCTTGGTTTCGGTTTCAAAGTCGGTGACAGTGTAGACAATACATTGGTCAGCGCCGGCCCCGAGCGCAAGTTTCGCTTTTTCGTCTGAACCCGCAGTCCCGATCACGTGCGCGCCAAGATTCTTTGCCATCTGCACGAGCAGGCGGCCGACTCCACCCGCAGCCGCGTGAATCAAAGCTGTTTCACCCTTGCGGAGCGGATAAGTGCTGTGGCTCAGATAATGCGCAGTCATTCCCTGAAGCATCGCGGCAGCGGCTCGATTAAAGTCGAGTTGTTCCGGAATGCTTATGAGAACCGCCGCTGGAACCGCAGCATACTCCGCGTAGCTTCCGAGCACTCCGGTGTAGGCGACTCGATCGCCGGGCTTGACGTTTTTGACTTCGCTGCCGGCGCTTACCACAATCCCGGCTGCCTCCATTCCCGGTACAAAGGGAACGTTGGCCGGGTAGCGTCCTTCGCGAAAGTAGACGTCTACGAAGTTAACGCCGGCTGCTTTGATCTGGACCAGCGCTTCGTTCGGTTTTGGCTCCGGGGTGGGAAGGTCGACGAGCTTTAAGACCTCCGGACCACCGACTTCCGAAACTTGAATGGCTTTCATGATTGTGAATGGTAAATCGTAATTGGTAAATCGTAAATCGGGGGCGCGGCCTAAAAGCCGAATGAGAAATGTCCAATCCCAAATGTCAAATGGCTCGAATCCTGATATGCTAACCAGGCGATTAAATCCGTGGCGGTTTCTCCCAACGAATTAGCTCAGCCACAATAGAAAATCCTAAAATAACCCAGAGGTCGTCCGTTGCGACGGTGTAATTATGAGTCGTACCACTCCAGCTCGCTGCCTGAGTTTATTACTGATTCTGCTGTTTGTGTTTGCTGCACAATCAGCCACTCTGCCCTTGCCTCAGGAGCCGAAGCCGCAGCCACCACCGGAGAAGCAAGATCGCGGTTTGGGAATTCAACCCGGCACTCCTGACACAAAGCCCGAGCAGACAAATACGGCCGGCAGTAAACCTGAGATTGTGCTGCAGGCCGGCATCTCATCGCCGCAAACTCAAATTAGTTTCAGTCCCGACGGTCGTTTGCTCGCTTCCATGGGCATGTTTGGCAACAGCATCAAGCTCTGGGAAGTCTCCTCAGGTCGTTTACTGAGGCAGCTTGAGAGCAGTATTCCGACCATCGGCGCAACCTCGATGTCACGGCCTTTCAGATTCAGCCGCGATGGAAAAACGATAGCGGCCATGACCGAAGGGAGGTTGCGGCGTTGGGATGTCGAAACCGGCCGGGAACTCAACAACACGATCCTTTCCGTCGGCAAAGACTTTCTCTCGGCTATCTTGAGTGAAGATGGACAAACAGTTGCCATTGTGAAGATGGACAACTCGATGGTGAGGATATGGGACACCGGTTCGGGTCGGGAGCTACACTCGGTTACTTTCGATAAAGATGAGCAGATGGTCGATCAGAACTCGCTGGCGCTCAGCAGCGATGGGAAACTACTGGCGGTCTTAACGGAGACGGTTAAGGCATCAATGAAGGGCGTGGAGAAGCGGCTGTCAGCCACCGTGTGGGATGTTGCCAGTGGCCGAAGCGTGCAGACGATTAAGCTTGCCTCAAAGACGGCTCAATTTGGTGATGCCAGTCAGACGATTGGCAGTATCTTGTTTGGCCCTGATGCAACCTCTTTGGCAGTAAGAAATGAGGATTCGGTCAAACTCTGGGACGTGACCACTGGTCGCGAACTGAAGACGATTAGCTCTCCCAGGCTTTCGTCTTCGCGGTCTGATGGCATGGCAATGTTTGCCAGCAAGTTTGTTTTTAGTTCTGATCGCCGGCTGTTAACGGTCCTTGGCGATGGCGACAAGATAAACCTCATCGATTTTTCTACCGGAGTGACAACGCACATCTTGCCGGGACACGCGGGGCGCGTGGTGGGAATTAGCTTCAGCGGCGACAGCCGGGTGTTTGCCTCGTCAGGCACAGACAATCAGATCAAACTGTGGGACGTGGTCTCAGGTCGCGAGCTCAGAAGTTTCAGTGGAGCTGCCATGCCCATCAGCGATATAGCTTTCTCTCCGGACGGTAAGTCTTTGATGCTTGCCGGAGCCCAGGCAGTGAGTTCCTGGGAACTCAGCACCGGAGGCGTGCGGCGCACCGTAAGTATCCCCGAAAACTATCGCCAGGCCGCCGAGGTAATGACGCAACAAAAACTGGTGCTCAGTCACGACGGCCGTTTCCTGATTGCCGGCAATAAAGACGAGTCATCTGCAAGAGTTTGGGAAACTGCGAGCGGCAAGGAAGCGCAAAACATCGCGTTAACCCCAGGAAAGGAACTTTCCAATGCTGCCTTCAGTAATGATGGCAGCATCGTTGTCGTTTCGGATCGGGATAAACCCAAACCGAAAAGTGCCGCGACTCCGGATCCTTCTCAGAATACCGGTGGGCTGCCTAACGGCATGACCATGCCGGATATGAGCAAGATCATGGATCAGATGCGCAAGGATCCGAAGAAGGCTCAGGAACAGATGAAGAAGGTTCAGGAGGCAATGAACAATGGAGATCTCAGCGCGGGCATGAGCATGATGGAGTCGATGGGCTTGAGGCCCGGGACGAGCGATCCGAACAAACCGGCAAACAGCCTGCGCGTCGTTGAACTGTCCTCCGGACGCCAGTTGCAAACAATTACGCTGCCTTCAGGATTCTTGAGCAACTTGGCTGCAAACTCCATCACCTCGAGTTCGGCTCTCTCTGTCAGCCCGGACCGGCAAGTGCTGGCGTCCGCAACTGGATTTAGTGGACCGCTGGTTCTCCGCGACCTCAAAACGGGTCAGGAACTCCGGACCTTGAAGTCGCCATATACGCTGACCACAAATTCAATCGCCTGGAGCGCGGATGGCAAAAGACTGGCAACCGCCCAATACGGTTTAGGCCGGAACCTCACTGATCCCAACGCGGCGCAGACGTTTACGTTTGAAGACATGAAGTTTTCGATCAAGATTTGGGATCCGCAGACGGGAAATGAAATCAGCTCACTTCCAGGTCACGGCAATTTCGTCGGCACTTTGACGTTCAGCCCGGATGGTCGCCTGCTGGCCTCGGGAAGCTTTGACAGCACCATAAAACTTTGGGATCTCTCCAGCGGCCGGGAACTAGCCACAATGAAAGGCCATTCAGGATCAATAACTGCGCTCGACTTCAGCCCCGATGGGCAGTTTCTGGTTTCCGGCAGCGATGATGGGAGTTCACGTTTGTGGCGAACGCAGACAGGAGCGCTGCTGGCGACACTCGTGAGTCTGAATGAGGGCGCTGACTGGTTGGTAGTAACTCCTGACGGCCTCTTCGATGGCTCGCCCGGTGGTTGGAATCAAATCCTGTGGCGCTTTACACCCGGCCTTTACGATGTTTCTCCAGTGGAAATCTTCTTTAACGAGTATTTCCGACCGGGGCTTTTACCGGACATTCTCGGGGGCAAAAAACTGGCCGCCGCCGTCGACATTTCCAGAAAGGACCGGCGCCAGCCGGAACTGACGCTCGAATTGGCGGACCAGCAAACTCCGGGTGCTGATATTTCAGCCCGCACATTGAAGATGCGAATAAGAATTACTGGAGCTCCGGCCGGCGCCCAGGATCTTCGTTTGTTCAGAAACGGCTCACTGGTTAAGGCTTGGCGAGGTGATTTGCTTGCCGGACAGACTGGCGCAAGTTTCGAGACTCCTGTAAGCATCGTCGCCGGACAAAACCAATTCACTGCCTACGCGTTCAACCGTGATAACGTGAAGAGTTCCGACGCGACGCTATCGCTAAATGGCGCCGCCACCTTAAAACGAGCGGCCACGCTCCATCTTCTGGTAATGGGACTGAACAAGTATGCAAACTCGGCTTACGATCTGAAATACGCAGCTGCCGACGCGCGCGCCTTTGCCGAAGAAGTTGAACGGCAGCAACAAAAACTCGGCCGTTACCAACGCATCGAAGTCACCCAGTTGCTCGATCAAGAAGCAACCAAAGCAAATTTTCTTTATGCCTTGAAACGACTGACTGGTGACGAGACCCAACCACCGGCGGGGGCCCCAACTAGTCTGGAAAAGATTAAAGCCGCAGAACCCGAGGATGCGGTAATTGTCTACTACGCTGGCCACGGAACTGCCCAGGACCAACGGTTTTACTTGATTCCGCATGACCTGGGGTATCAAGGCATCCGCACTGAACTGGATCATGCGGGCTTGCAAACCATACTTACTCACAGCATTTCGGACCTCGAGCTTGAGCAGGCTTTTGCCGGTCTTGATGCGGGTTTAGTGGTGATGATAATCGATGCTTGTAACAGTGGTCAGGCACTTGAGGCTGAGGAAAAACGGCGTGGCCCGATGAACTCAAAAGGTTTGGCGCAACTGGCCTATGAGAAAGGTATGTACATCCTAACGGCCGCGCAAAGTTATCAGGCGGCGCTCGAAGCCGAGCAACTAGGTCACGGTTATCTTACCTTTGCTTTGGTGGAAGAGGGACTAAAGTCTGCGGCCGCTGATAGCGAGCCCCGCGATAATCAGGTGCTCTTGCGCGAGTGGCTTGACTATGCCACTGAGCGCGTCCCTCGAATGCAGGAAGCCAAAATGCGCGAGACACGCGGAGTGGGTCTGGGCGTTGCTTTTGTCGAAGGCGAACAAAAAGTTACTGAGGTCGAGAAGAGGAGCTTGCAAAGACCGCGGGTGTTCTATCGCCGCGAACAGGAGACTGAGCCGCTGGTCGTTGCCAGGCCCTAGTAGAGGTCTCCTGCTCTCCCACTCACGTAACGCAAGCTGTTAGCTTGCGTTCGCTGCAGTAACATGCAACCTGTAAGCTTGGGGCAACTGCACCGAACGCAGGCTAACAGCTTGCGTTACGACAAATGGTAGGACCGCCCTGACAACGTCATGACGAAAAAGGGAAATGTTTCGCCGCCAGGAGAAGGGCCGGAGACCTCCGAGATTCGTTATCGCCGGCTCTTCGAAACGGCTCCAGACGGCATCCTCATTCTCAACGCCCTGACGAAGAAGATCACAGATGCCAATCCTTTCATGGTGGACCTGCTGGGTTACTCGCGAGCTGAATTCCTTGGCCATGAGCTTTGGGAGTTTGGCCTCTTTGAGAATGCTCAGGCGGGACGCGAAGCGTTTCGCGAATTGCTCAAGGGATCTGTCGTTCGCTATGGAGATCTCTCGCTCCGGACCAAGTCTGGCGAGCGGCGAGATGTAGAGTTTGTCGGCAACGTCTACGAACTGGAATCCAGCCGCGTTGTGCAATGCAATATTCGCGACATCACTGCTCGTAAAGCGGCCGAGGAAGCTCTGCAGGAAATTCACAGGCGACTGACCTTTCACGTCGAAAATACTCCCCTGGCCGTGCTTGAATGGGACAGTGATTTCCGTCTCTCACGCTGGTCAGCTTCGGCTGAGAGACTGTTTGGTTGGAAGGCCGAGGAGGTGCTTGGTAAACGCATTACCGATTGGAACTTCGTCTTTGCCGATGATGTGCAGGCAGTCAAGCAAATTCGCATGCGTCAATCCAGCGGTGAACAGCACGGAGTATCAAAAAACCGAAACTACACCAAAGATGGATCGGTGCTGCACTGTGAGTGGTACAACTCCGTACTCTACGACAAGTCCGACCGGGTTGAGTCGATACTTTCGCTGGTGCTGGATGTTACCGCCCGCAACGAGGCTGAACACGAAAAGGCGCAACTACTATTGCGCGAGCAGGAAGCGCGCAAGGAAGCCGAAGCAGCAAACCGTAGTAAAGACATTTTTTTGGCGACGCTTTCTCACGAATTGCGCACACCCTTGGCGTCGATCCTTGGTTGGGCGCGATTGCTTGGCAGTGATATGGTCGACCAGACCAAATATCCACAGGTATTCGAAACCATTGCCCGAAACGCCAAGGTGCAGGCCCAACTAATCGATGATCTCCTGGATGTCTCGCGCATTATTACCGGCAAGCTACGTTTAGACGTGCGGCCGGTTGCCTTAGCGCCGATTATCGAAGCAACAGTCGAGACAGTCCGTCCGGCTGCCGCTGCCAAAGAGATTCAATTCAAGGTAGATCTCGATCCACGAGCGGGCGAAATCTCAGGCGATCCCGATAGACTGCAACAACTGATGTGGAACTTGCTGTCAAACGCCATCAAATTCACACCGAAAGGAGGCCGCGTTCAGGTTCAACTCCAGCAGGCGGCATCTCAAGTCGAGATTACAGTCAGTGATTCTGGCCAGGGCATTGAGGCAGATTTTCTTCCCCATGCATTTGAGCGCTTCCGTCAGGCTGACGGCAGCAGTGCGAGGAAATACGGAGGTCTGGGATTAGGATTAGCGATTGTGCGTCATCTCACTGAGCTTCATGGTGGAACGGTAGAGGCCGACAGCAAAGGGGAAGGGAAGGGGGCAACGTTTAAAGTTAGCTTGCCAACATTGCCCGCGAAGCAAGCGGACGGAGTGAAGGCTGAGCCGAAAAGACGGGCCATCGCGGACAATGAATTGTCAAAACTTCGGCCCGTGCTTGAAGGTTTGCGCGTTCTGATAGTCGATGACGAGCCGGATGTACGTAACTTCGGGTTACTGACTTTTGCAGAATGCGGAGCGGAAGCAGAGGCGGCCTCGTCCGTTGCCGAGGCACTACAGATATTCGAGCAATGGAGGCCGGACGTTTTGGTTGCCGATATTGGAATGCCCGATGAAGATGGATTTACGTTGATTCACAAAGTACGCTCGTTAGCGCCTGACCGGGGCGGCCGGACTCCCGCCCTGGCTTTAACCGCTTATGCCAGAACGGAAGACCGAGTTCGAATACTTTCCGCTGGTTACCAGATTCACGTGGCAAAGCCGGTAGAGCCGGTGGAATTAATCGCCGCTGTCGCCAGCCTTGCAGGCCGGAGCACGGACCACTAATTATTCACGGACCAACCACCGCACGGCTGTCAGCTCGACACTCCTGATAGGCGGAAACATGTGTGATTTATGAAAACAATACGCGCGATACAGACAGTTGAAACTCTTGAGTTACTAGCAAACACACCCTCTGAACTGGAGTTGCTGATCAAGGACTTGTCGGCGAGTCAGTTGAAAGCCAGACGCTCGCCGGACGAGTTTTCCGTTGCCGAGAACCTCTGTCATCTACGGGACATTGAAATCGAAGGTTATCAGGTCCGCATAAAACGCATTCTGACGGAAGATCACCCCACGCTGGCTGATGTTGATGGCGGTCGCCTGGCCGTTGAGCGTGACTATAATTCTCAGCCGGCCGCGGAAGCACTGGCCGAATTTCGGCGAGCCCGGTTCGAAAACCTCCAGGCATTGCAAGGCATAGACGAGTCACAACTTCGGAGGGATGGCATGCTCGAGGGTGTAGGTGCGGTTAGCCTGGAGAAGCTGCTGTTGTTGATGCATGAGCATGATGAAGATCATCTCTCGGATCTGAGGATCCTTCGCCGCTGGTTGGACTCAAACGAGAACGACTAATAACTAGCAAGGTGAACGAAGCGGCCTGGGGTGATGTTGGGATTTCGAAGTAGCTCTATAAGGTTCACTCTGACAACCTCACAATCGTAGCGCCCAACCCGCCGGCCTCGGGAGGTGCGTCCGTCCAGTTGAGGACGAAGGGTGTGCGAACTAGTATGGAACGGACGATCTCTCGCTGAACGCCAACACCCTTGCCGTGAATTATTCTAACGGTGCGGAAACCTGCATGAAGCGCTTGCTGCAGGTATTCCTCAACTACGGGCTTTACATCGCGAGGCGGGATTGTGTGAAGATCAATCACATCCTTGATCGGAATCTCAACAGGCTCAGGAAAAGGATTGTACGGATCAACCTCAGCATCAGGCGAGAGGCTATCCGGCGCCCGATCGGCTCGCTTCTGATTCAAACTTGTAAGCCAGTTAGTCAGCCGTTCCAACAAAGCCTCTCTTCTTTCTCCTCCGGCGCCGAAGGCGCTGCGTGGAATAATGACGTTTCGATAGCAGAAAACATGGATCGATTTTCGCTCCCTAAGCTTTCGAAACCAAGGCGCGACCAGTCAATTCGCATTCTTGACACTCTTTATATGCGCATATACACTCGCGGTCTTTCAAACTCAAGCATTTCATTTTTCTTATTTCAGCGGGGCCTGGAATTTGGTTGCTGCTGACCGGAAAGGACTCAAGAATGGGTGCGCGAAAGAAGATCACGGTTGTAGGCGCCGGCAACGTCGGCGCGACCGCTGCACACTGGATCGCCGCTAAGGAGCTGGCTGATGTAGCGCTCGTAGACATCGTTGAAGGTGTGCCGCAGGGAAAGGCCCTGGATCTGGCCCAGGCAGCCCCCATCGAAGGCTTTGACGTGCGCCTCAGCGGGTTGAATGGTTACGACGGAACGGAAGACTCTACTGTCGTTATCATCACGGCGGGACTGCCGCGCAAGCCTGGCATGAGTCGTGACGATCTGCTTAAGACCAATGCGGACATCGTTAGCAAAGTCGTTGATGAGGTTGTCAAGCGTTCTCCGGATTCCATTCTAATTATTGTTTCAAATCCGCTCGATGCAATGTGCCAGGTAGCGCTGCGCCGTTCGGGCTTTCCCAAGCACCGCGTAATTGGTATGGCGGGTGTACTTGATTCGGCCCGGATGCGCTGTTTTCTTGCTGAGGCGTTGAACGTTTCTGTAGAGAACGTGACTGCGTTTGTACTTGGAGGTCATGGAGACACGATGGTACCACTGCCGCGATTTTCGACGTGTGCAGGGATTCCGGTAACTGAACTTCTCCCTAAGGATCAGTTGGACGCAATCGTGAAGCGCACTGCGAACGGTGGTGCAGAAATCGTCGGTCTTCTGAAAACAGGCTCTGCTTATTACGCACCTTCCGCGGCTGCGGTTGAGATGGCGGAATCCATACTCAAGGACAAGAAAAAAATTCTTCCGTGCGCGGCTTATCTCGAGGGCGAGTACGGCATTAATGGACTCTATGTTGGTGTTCCGTGCAAACTCGGTGCTCGTGGACTTGAGCAGATCATCGAGATCAATCTCACCGCGGAAGAAAGGATAGCGCTGCAGAAGAGTGCTGCTGCGGTTCAGGAACTGGTCAATATCCTGGGGATTTAGCCAGGGTTCACTTGGAACATTACCAACGCCGTCCGGTCGAGCCTTGAGAGACCGGACCTCACTCAGAAAGGAGCAAAACATAAATGCCTACCGGTCGAGCACTTATCATTGGACTCAACGCAGTAGACCCAAGTCACTATGGAGGTTGGTCCGGCGATCTCAATGCCTGCGAGGCAGACGCCGAAGACATGGCTTCGCTGGCAAATCTGGACGCCACAACACTACTTACCCGGAACGCCACGCGCAAGCGAGTAATCGGCGAGTTAACCAAGGCTGCCAAGCAACTCAAGTCAGGCGATCTTTTTCTGCTGACGTACTCTGGACACGGAGGCCAGTTGCCCGATCTAAACAGCGATGAAGAAGACACGCAGGACGAGACCTGGTGCCTGTACGATGGCGAGTTCGTCGATGATGAGCTCTATTTCCACCTTTCACACTTTGCCAAGGGCGTCAGAATCCTGGTTTTCTCAGATAGCTGCCACAGTGGAACCGTGGTCAAGCTGGCGTTCTATCACGGCGCGATGGCCGCGAGAACGGCAGGCGGCAATATCATCAAGTTCCGGAACATGCCTCCCGGAGCCGCGTTGCGCACATATCGAAAAAACAAGGCGTTCTATGACAAGATTCTGAAGAACACCAAACTTAAAAACGCTGACGCCAAAGTCAAAGCCTCGGTGTTACTCATCTCCGGCTGCCAGGACAATCAGCTTTCGGCGGACGGGGACTTCAACGGGCTCTTTACTTCTAACCTCTTACGCGTTTGGAATAACGGGAAATTCAAAGGAAGTTACCGCGCCTTTCATAAAGCGATACTGGCGAGGATGCCTCCCGACCAGACTCCGAATTATTTCCGCGTTGGCACTACAAACCTCGGGTTTGAGGCGCAAAAGCCGTTTACGGTGTAGACAGAGATCTGGCAGTGCACTTGTTATTGACACCCTGCTCCTTTTTGCGCAGTATTAGCGCCACGCAACGCAGTATCGTCCATTTGCTTTTAGGAGTTGCTCACCAAACTCTCATGACTAACCGATTTCAGTTCTCAAAGAACCCAGGAGCGCCATGAAAAACAAAACTAAATCAATGCCGAACGGTGAGCTTTCGGATCGTGTCGCGGAGCTCGAGGAAAACGTCGCGAAGATCAGTCAAACAGTTTACGACTTGATTGACACCCTCCAACGGATACCGGATCCCCCGTGTCCACCCATGTGCAGCCTGGTCGAAGAAGAGTATAGCGGGAAAAAGAAACGATCCCGACGTAAACACTGATTGGACCAACCGTCTGAGGGTTGACCATTCTTTGGCCTAAAGACGGTAGGTGGCTGCGGTCCTTGTTCGAGATGCCAGCTCTCGAACGGGTTACGATGATTCACGGACCCGCATCGGTCATCAGAACCACGTCACTCTTTATCACGCCGCGGATACAGGCAAGCAGTCGCCCGTCCGGTGACCAGTCAAAGTTAGTTATCCGGTCGGACTTGAAGTCAGTAATCTGCTGAGGTTCGCCTCCGGCCAGCGGCTGTTTCCAGATATTGGATACATTGTCGCGGTTGTCGATGTAAGTAAGCGCTTGCCCATCCCTGGTCCAGCGAACACGCTGCCACGATAGATTTGGAATTGAAAGACGCGGGATGTCGAAAGACTTCACTGGCCCACCAGCGAGTGGCATTACGCCGACCTTCCAATGTGAAACAGGATCGAGATAGATGTAAGCGACTTGCTTTCCATCCGGGGAGATAACCGGCGAGTTTGAATATTTGTTTGTTAATTGAACGCTCTGGCCTCCATCAATTGGCACCTTCCAGATTGTAGGCACGCCGGCCACAAAGCCCTGGTAGACTACCCAACGACCATCGGGCGAGCAGGATGGGAACTGCTCGTCTCCGCCATTAGTCAGTTGTCTGGGATTATTGCCGTCAATATCGATCCTCCACACGTTAAAAGCGCCACTCCGGTTTGAGGTGAAGACAAGATATCGACCGTCTGGCGAGATCGACGGATCACGCTCTGTGAAGGTGTCGAACGTCATCTGCCTCTTATTCCCTCCATCGGGATTCATAAGCCAGACGTCGGTGCTGCCACTCACATTGGACGTAAAAGCAATCCAATCATTTCCGGACCAGGCAATGCCACTCTCGGCGCTACCAGGCGCAACCATGCGCGCCCGGCTTGCGTCCGTTGAGGGAGTCACCCAAACACTCAGAAGCCGTTCAGTTCTAACGGTCAGCAAATTCTTTGCGTCTAAACTTTGGCTAACTCCCACATAACTGCTTAGGTCATTGGTTATTCTTCTTGCCTGACCGCTCGGATAAGACACATACCACAATTGAAAAGGGCTGCCGGGCTCAGTGGATGCGGTAATAGTTATGCCCGTAGCGTCGGGTGACCACACGAGACGCTCGATCACAAACCAATTCTCGGGTGTGATCCCTCTTGTCATCCCATCCTGGACGCGGATTTCCGCCAGATTCATATGAAAACCGCGCTCGGAGTTACCACCCGCACAAACCACACTCCCGTTCTGCGACCATGAGGGTCCGGCGACATAGAAGTATTCCGGCGGTTTTCGTAAGGCCAATTGCTGCTCGCCGCTCCCATCCGCGTTAGCAACGATCAGGGCGGTTTCACCTCCGGAGGGGTAACGTCGTATAAATGCAATGCGACGACCGTCGGGTGAAAGGGCGATCGGACTCGTGAGATCCGACAGTATTCTCCGGGCTTTCCCTCCAAGCACGGGAATCATATAGAGATCGGAGCTGCCGGCCGTCGTGTCTCGTCGGTTGTAAAAAATGTAGTCACTCTCACTGGAAAAGGCGAGCCCCTCAAACTTGGGATTCGCGGGCGCCTGGATTTCGATGTCACTCGAGGTTGACACTTGTCTTACCCAAAGACTCTGTTGCTTGCCATCGTCAACCACGTGGGCCACATACTTACCGTCGGGCGAGATGACCGCATCTGCAGTGTTACCCGCATTCGTAAGCTGCTTTACGGTAATGTTTTCAAAAGGCCCGGGGACCTTTTTTTGTAAGCGATGCCAGATGGCCCATCCGGCAAGCGCGACGCAGACCATCACAAAAGCGAAAAAAGCAATCGACAATCGGGGTTGAGCCAAGCTGTCCGATAGTGTCCGCAGCGCGCTCGAGTGTCCCGGGACGACGTGAATACGTTGTGTGCGATGTCCACTTTTGTCGTTAAGACCCAAACGTGCCGCTCGAAGATCCCCGGCCATTTCAGCGGCCGATTGATAGCGCAGTTCGGGTTTCTTCTCGAGAGCTTTGAGAGTAATGCGATCTAGCTCGGGTGTGACGCGTTTGTTTATGTGGGAGGGCGGTGAGGGGTTGAAGTGAATGATCTGGGCGCCAATCTCGATCAGACTGGCGCCGGTGAAGGCGGGCTTTCCCGTCAGGCATTCATAGAGGAGTGTACCGAGGGCAAACAAATCGCTGCGTGCATCTACGCCCCCACCTGTGGCTTGTTCAGGCGACAGATACATGGGAGTGCCAACGACCACATTACTACTGGTGCGGGCTCCCAGAAGGGTATTCGCATTTGGACTTAGGTCTTGCGGAGTCGCCTCGTAGATCTGCTTGGCCAATCCAAAGTCGAGTACCTTAACCTGGCCCATTTCATCCACCAGCACATTCGACGGTTTGATATCACGATGGATGATTCCCCGGCGGTGTGCGGCGCCTAGTGCTTCGCTAACGGCTTCGATTATCTCTACCGCCCTGGTTATCGTCAGCGCACTTTGGAGTAAGAGGTCGCTCAGGGTTTGGCCCTTGATGTATTCCATCACAATAAATGGCTGACCTTCATCCGTTTCACCATAATCATGAACGACCGCGATGTTGGGATGGGAGAGAGTCGAAATCGCTCGCGCTTCACGCAGAAAACGAGATCGATAGTGCTGTTCATTTGCTGCAGTCAGGAACTTGATTGCCACGAGCCGACCGAGATGTGTGTCCTCGCCCAGATAGACCACTCCCATCCCACCCTCGCCAATCCTTTCCTTGATTCGATAGTGTGAGATGGTCCGGCCAATCATCGATTTCAGTTCCTCTGCTTCCGAGGCGCAAAAGGCAAGCAAGCTCGCGGCTGGCGAATTCTCCGGTTAGGGTCTGATACGAATCTGAATCTATGTGTGTGAAATCATGCTATGCCAAAGACCAGAGCCTTTCAAGAAAAAACTATATCTCGTGTGGCATCTCACTCGCTTCGACGTGTACCAGTGAAAGGCGTTACCGCGAGCGCAGCGACCGGATGCTGAAATTCATCGCTGCTACAGCCAGCATAGTTGACGTGGGTTACAGTACCGCGAGCGCAGCGACCGGATGCTGAGATTCATCGTTGGCACAGAACGCCGGCTCAGACGTCAAGTGGTAGCCTTTCGCCGCTGACGTACTGAGTTTTGTATTCAGTCATTATCAGGCAGTGGCGGCCCCTGCTCATATAGAACGTAATCTATGGCTGCAGACAACTCTTCTTCGGTCCACAAGCTTCTTCGACTGCCGCGATATGACCATGGGCTCTTTTCGCTTAGCCAGCAACCAGCCTCGCGCATCGCTTTCGTGGCATATGCTTTGAGAGTTGATCGCACCTTCTTCGAATTACAGTTGGCCGTGACGACCGAGTGAACATGATTAGTCCGAGCATTGACCACCCACAATTGCCAACCGCGCTTTTTGCAAGCGTCTTTCACTCCTTTTTCGGCAGCAGCTCTTCGTTTGGCGCTTAAGCGCACTGGTGGCCGAGTCATGAGTTCTCTTTCATATCTTACACGAGCACGTTCGGGTCCCAACTTCGGAGTCCCGTATACATTATGAAAGCGATCGACGGAGCCTCGTCGATCACCATGCAGCCATGTGCCGAAACAACGAAAGGTTATCAGGAAACCGACCGGAGTATGGTCATCCTTGAAGTCTTCATCAGGGTAAGGCATCAGTGAGGATTCCTTGAGTGGAGGTGTAAAAGCTGGGTAATTCTAGATCGTGTCGAATAGCTGTTCAATGGTTACAGCACGCGAAGGCCCAGCGGCTCGACGTTGAGTGTGGCATCCGGTCGCTGCGCTCGCGGTACTGTAACCCCTCGGTCACCATGGTCGCGTACTATACAACGATGAATCTCAGCATCCGGTCGCTGCGCTCGCGGTACTGTAACCCTCGGTTCACCATACTCGCAGTACTGTAGCAGCGATGAGTGTGGCAACCGGTCGCTGCGCCCACGGTACTGTACCCACGTCACTATGCTGGCTGTACCAACGATGAATGTCAGCATCCGGTCGCTGCGCTCGTGGTACTGTAACCCACATCACTATGCTGGCTGTACCAGCGATGAATTCTCCTAAACTGCGAAGTAAAAGCGAACCGGACGGTGCTGATCGTGAAAGATCAGCACCATCCGGTTTGTTTTTATCAGCACCTCTTCCCGTGACAAGAGGGAACTGAAAGCAGACTTGAGGAGATGGCAGTAGTTTATTGCCGCTGATGAGTATTCAATTGCTGGTTTCGGTCTTTCCCTTCAGTTTAGCACGCCGCCTGGCAAGTAGAGCTCCGCCGAGTCCGGTAGCTAAGAGGAGCATCGAAGCCGGCTCGGGTACCGCAGTTTGCGCCCCTTGTACGATGAGCGTGAACGGCTGACTCGCCAGCACGTTCTGGTCGGAGACGGTAGCTCCTCCGAGCACCGAGAAAGTTCCCGTGTATGTTCCAGGCGTCGCCGCGGCGGATACCCCCACGTCAAAGAAGTTGACGGGCAACGCACCTGTGCTGAAGCCTTGGGCTACAAACGATGGCACGGCGGCAAAGAAAGCAGCCGGGTCGAAGGTGAAGTTTGCAAAGCCTCCTGAGAAACTAAAACTGACAGAATTGACGAAGCGGCCCGGCGGGCCGCCATTCACCAACGAACCCTGGAAGGTTGCTGTGCTTCCTACCGCGACCGTGTGGGTCGGATCGAGCGTAATAGCGATTGGGTCAGCCTTAACGGCTGCCGGCAGCAGAAAGAGCACCGCCAGCGCCATTAGCGAAAGTGAAAGTTGTTTAGCTTTTTGATTCATATCAATTTCTCCTCTAGTCTGTTTTTGTCACGGGATAAGTGACTCGTCTGGTTCTCAAGTGGGTGATCAATACAGAAACCGGGAATAGGCGCATTTATCAACACGAAGCTTTCGCAAGCGTGGTTGGCTCGCGGATAGATTCAAAGGAAGGTCAGGGAAAAACTAAAGGAATCGAAATCTAATTACCGGAAATGCTGGAACCCCTGATTGACGGAAGGAACAAACCTGTACCTACTGATGTTTGCACATGCCATCAACTCCTATGCCACTGGGGCCAGACAAAAAGATCCAGGAAATGGCTGGTAAACACAAAGGACTTCGAGAAATACCCGACTCTGGTCTGATATTTGGACGTGAATTCCAGACTTCGGACAGAAACTCTTTGCCGCGTCTATCGTTCTTGATTTGGAAGAGAAGTGGCGACTGCGATGATCGAGCCGGCTCCGGAAAAGTTGTCTGACACAGTTGGGTTCGCGATTGTCTCGAGGCTCATCGCCAGTCTTTGTTGTCCGTCCGTAAATTTCGCTTTGGCACGAAAGGGACTGAGGATCGCGCCGGATAACGAAAACGAGTCAATCGGGAAAAGCAAGATTTCTCCCTTAGAATCCATTTTCCCGCTCGCCACGTCGGAAAGACGGCTCGCATTGTCAGGTGAACTGCGTACGTCAAATATAAAAGTACATAGTTCTTTGCCGCACATAATTTCGATGGTTCCTTGCAGTGGGAATCTCCGTTGCTTACCACTAATTCCTCCGGAGACCATTAGCTCACCACTGGTAATGCGGTATGAGCGCAATTGCTTTTTCCATGTTTCGCCCAACGACAATGCTAGCGGTTCATTCTCACGGAGCTGAATGGCAATCGCTTTATATGGCGCCGTTAGAACCGTTTTCACCATGGCGCCCTTTGGTGGTCGTCTTTCAGTAATCTCTAGAGCACCCGCCTCATACGCGATTTCGATCGCAAAACCTCCGCTGGGACGTTGCCCGAGAAAGACAACCACGATTGCATGAGATTTGAAGAATTCCTCACTTTGGTCAGGTAGATTAGTCATCACCGCCCGCATCAACTCGTATGTTTCGAGATTGCGAGCGACGAAGACAAACGATTCGGCTATCGAGCTGTGATCGCCTGCCCCAAGCTGCATCAGTTTCGGATTCGTGGTTTGACTCCTTGTTTCGCCAGTCTTATTAGTGACATGCTTCCGGGGATTCTGAACTTCCTGATTTCCGCAGGCCAGTCCGCTGAGGATTAGTAAGACTGGCAAAACTGCGTTCGGACCCTTTATTGTGCGCATCTGGATAACCGTATCTCGTTCGCAAAGTCTGCACTACGATCCACTGAACGAGGTAAGGCAGGTAATCTTGCTTCAACAAGCTGCAAACAACAGATACAGACTATTACTTTCCAGCGTGAGAGGCGAGGGCGTACAAGAGTGGACCGAAAAAAGAGAAAAGAGGACGGCGATCTCGAAGATCGCCGCCCTCTGAGTTATGTCTTAGTTGCCCAAGGAACGTTTAGTTTACGCTTTGGTTCTTCGGCACCTTGACAGTTGCGTTTCTGGTGACGGTATGTCCCGCCGGATCAGTGCACGTAAGGGTAATCAGGTAAGTACGCCCGCTACCCTTGCCCGACCGCTCCGCTCGCAAACGCACATGATGGGCATCGACAATCTCCCAATCAGGTGCGGTATCGCCATCACCGAGTCCGTCAATTGGTTCGTTGCTGGTAACGCTCAAGGTACAGGTCACTGCGCAGTTGTCAGTGGCTGTATAGTCGACCGTAACCAATTCCAACTGATGATTGGGCGGCCAAAGCGAAGGCTTGTCTACTGTGGCCGCGCTGACATTCGGACCTTCCGTATCGTTGACCGTCACGTTGAAACTACATGAGGCGGTAGTGCCGTCTAACCTTGTGGCCGTAATCGTCACCAGGGTTGTGCCCACCGGGAAGAAAGATCCAGAGGGGTGATCGCTGGTAACGTTTGCGCCGCAATTGCCGGTTAATGTGGGTGCTGGATAGTTGACAACAGCACCGCATAGGCCCGGGTCATTAGCCACAGTAATATCCGCCGGGCAGGTGACCACGCATGCCCCGCCGCAGCAGACTCTCGTGGCGCTAAAGATAGACAGCGTATCGATACGCATACCGCCGCCAGTCGGGTTGGTGCCCGTATCGTAAGCTGTACGCCATCGGAGCTGCGCGTTCTGGCCGTAGGAAGCCGCCGGAAGAATTACGGTGGTTGTAATAAACCCGCCGGAATTCCCGGTCCAAGCCTGTCGTCCGGTCAGTACGCTATCCGTGGGCCCGATGACGCCGTTGTACCCACCTTCGATAAACGAACCACCGGCAGCCAGGATATCCTGGAAAGCACCGCCGTTGATGCTTATCTCAAGCACTCCGCCATCGAAACCTGGTTCGGTGTTATAGCTGTTTCTAAACGCCAATCGCACTCCCGGATTAGTGCCGAACGCCGGTGCAGCGGGAATCGCAATCACTGGAGAATCAAGACGATTGTCTCCGGGGGTTGTCGAACCGCCACCGAACGCAGAGTTCGGCGCCGAATCGCTGGCTGTGGTGCTGGTTACCCACAAGGGCGGGTTTCCAGTTGCCGGGTTCTTGGCAGTCGTCCATCCAGCCGGCAAGGCCGGCGCTGTGACACCATCAAAGTTTTCCGTAAATGCGTTAACGGTAATCAACTGACCCAATGTGAACGTTGCCGTAAAGTTCCCCAAGTCAGTTGTTCCGTCCTGCAGATGGAACGTTAACGTGATGGTATCGCCGCAATTCCCATTGTTCGAGAAGCTGAAGTTTCTGGTCGCGGTGTTACCCGATGCGATTGCGCCGTAGGTTTCCGGACCGGTCGGGAAAGTGACACCGCCTGTCGGCAGCAGGGTTACCACGAGATTGAGAGTTGGGCCCGGTCCGATATTACTGATACCGAGACCGACAGTGACATCTTCGCCGGGATCTATAACGCCGTTGCCGGGCGCGCAACTTTCCGCGACCAGAGTTGTACCGGCATTTCTAAGTACCGGCAATTGACGGCCGGGGATTCCGATTTCCCAAATACCTCGACCGTGAGTTGCAATGCGGAGCACCCGCTGCACGTTCGATATTTTTACGTCAAAGACAGCCACGCGCGGCAAACCGGTGCCATGTGGCGCCCAGGTTGTACCGCCGTCGCTTGAATGGTAGACGCCGATATCCGTCCCGGCGAAAAGCGAATTCGAGTCCTGCTGATCGACTGCAAATCCGCTGACCGGTATGACTGGAATGCCATTGCTTACAGGCGTCCAGGTTGGAGTCGGACTGTTAAGGTTCGTGGTCTTGAAAATTTGCTGACCCAATGCTGGTGTGAAGCTGGTAAAGGTCACGTAGGCGGTAAACTTGTTGTTTGGATCGATTACCGCGTGACCGATAGAGTTTCTGAGGGGATCAACCGGATTTGGCGCTGGGAAATTCGAGCCCGTAACGTCTGTTAGGGTGGTTGAACCGGTTGTGGTCGCAAAGACGTGACCGTCGCGCATGCCGACGATCCTAACGTTATCATCTTGTGGCGAAACGCCTATGGTAGTGACAACGATTCCCGAAAGAGCGCCTGGACTGGTTGGCACTAATGGCCCCTGGCTCACTAGCGTCATCGTGTCGCCTTTGTTGACAGAGCGGTACAAGCGATCGGTACCGAAGTAAAGTGTGTTTGGATTGCCTGGCCCTTGCTCCATCGGCGCGTAAAAGAGCACGTTGTCAGCGCACCTAAAGCCGTTATTGCTAACTGTCCCCGAGCAACCTCGGAAAGTCCAACCAGAAAGTTGGCCGTCAGCGTTGGCCACGGTATTACTGGCACGCTCGTAACCGATTTGCGAATTGGTTTGGTTAAAGAAGGTGTGGTACATCAGGACGTTGAATGTATCCGGTGCGTTGTTGTCGATAATGGTGTACCCGCCGTCACCGTCTCGACAGTGTGACCAGGTCACCCCGTCCGGCGCCAGACAATTAGTACCGTTGTCCTGAGTGCCGCCCATTAGGAAAAACCTGTCGAATGGATGCAACGCGACGCCTTGAAACTGAGTGGCGCTGAAGTCCACGTTGTTGCGGCTGACCCAGTTTGTGCCATTATCACCGGATCTCCAGATGCCTCCGTCGTTGCCGGTGTAGACCACCTGCGGATTTGAAGGGGCAATGGCCAGCGCATGTTCGTCAGCGTGGAGAGTATTGTCCATGCGCGTAAAGTTCGCACCGCCTATTGAACGCCTCATGACGTCTGGGGTGCATTGGGCAGTTGTGTTTCCGCGTGCGGCGCCCCCGAGGAAAATATTTTGATTATCCGGCGACGCCGCAATGGTGATGTCGTAGAAACACTGACCGCCGCAGAACCCGGTCGATCCGCCCAGCGGTACAGACCAGGTTACGCCCTCGTCGTTAGATCGTCGAACCAGACCAGCGCTGGATGCGGTGCAATTCGCTGGAGCACCTCCCGCGATGGTCGCGATCTCTCCCGTAGCAGCAAAGACCGTCACCGCACCTCCGGTGCTATTGAGATAAAGCTTCGCACGGCCATTTGTTGAACCGTTGGGCAAGGTCAACGTGCGTGTGAAAGTTGGAATCGGGGCGAGTGCGTTGGTCGTCCGATAAATGCCACCATCCCCGCTGGCCCCGATGAGCGAGGTAATGAGCAAATTAGGATTGTTAGGATCAATCACCACGTCCACAGCGCTGCGATCGTAGGGGACGGGTAGAACTGGAACTTGCTCAAACGTCGGATTGGCTGACTGCGCATCAGTCGAGCGATAAAGTCCGCGATTGGGTGAGCCGGGCGGAACCGTCGTATTAGGGTTGCCGCCCGTGCCGTTCGTCGTAGACACAAAGATGACATTGTGGTCTAACGGATTAACTTGAATGCGGCCGATAGAACGAATGTTGAACACGTTGTTTCCGACTCCATCTTGCCGGAACGGGCCGGTTAGAGTCGGACTTGCGGCGTTGGCATTTCTAATGATGTAGAGTCCGCGCCCAAGAGCGCTGTCAGCCGACTGGCTTGTTTCGCCGGTACCAACGTAGACAATGCTGGTGTCCGTTGGGTCGATAGTGATGGCTCCAATGGCTAGCGACTCCAACTGAAACTCGAAAAGCTTGGTCCAGTTGGCTCCCCCATTCGTCGACTTGTAAAGCCCGCCCTGAGCAGTGCCAACGTAGACAATATCCGGATCAGTAGGATGAACCGCGATGGAGATAGTACGTCCGCTGACGGGAACCCTGGTGGGGCTTGTCTGGCCCAATGGAATCGGTGCTGGGCCAAGAAACGTCCAGTCTGTGGTATTGATCAGCGGCGCCAGACCAGCTCGCACTTTCAGCTTCATTTGCCTTTCCTGGTTTTCCATCTGGCGGATCGCATTTTCACGCGCGTCGCTTGGCACGTCACCACGCCGGCCGCGAAGCATATCGATGTAATCTCCTCGAGCGCGCAGATAAGCTTCCTTATCGATTCTGCCCGCCAGGCCCGGAGGCAGATCCGGATCGTCCCCATCCTCGTCAATGAGAACATCGGATTTGAGGGGATCTTGTTTATTTGATCTGTCGAGCATCTTCTTTACGATGCCATCACCGGCGTCGCTTCGACCCGGGGTTTGCAGTCGTCCAGACTCGCCTGGCCGAGAACGACCTTTACTCTGGCTTGAACTTCGTGGAGTGAGTTCCCACGAAAAAACAAACAACGCTGCAACGAATGTGAGAAAAAAACTCCATCTCGTGGTCCGCTTCATAGATTTTCTCCTGGGTGTTTAATCGTAACGGGGATAAGAGCAGGGCAAGCAAGACTTCGAACGTGGGTGTTTATTGTCATCCGGGCTAAAGTCGAAAGGCCCGCACGACCCTCGATTCATCACTTTGTAAGTTGAATGACTACGACGCGCAGTAGTAACTCTGAAGACAGCTACTTCGTCCGTTTTCTGTTTGGAAGCAGGCGCACATTACGACGTGCGCGGTGACAAGTCAAGATAAACAAGCACGGAATAGAAAACGAGTAGCGCAAAAATCTAAATGAATATCCGAAAATGCGGACACTTATGGATTCCGGGGCTCGGGAGTTTAAATAATCAACCGGACAGCGGCTGTTCTTCAAAGTAGCAACCGCCATCCGGTTTGTATTGTCAGCACCTCTTCCCGTGACATGAGGGAACTGAAAGTAACGGTACAAGTCAGAGGGTGCGGCGATGAGCTTTTTTCTGCTTGCGCCGGCGCGCCAACCAAGCACCGCCCAGCCCGCTGCCCAGCAATAGCATCGAGGTTGGTTCCGGCACGTTCTGGGTCGACTGCCGCACCACGATGTTAAAGTCCTGGGTCAGAGTAACTGCTTCCGAGCCCTGGTCGGGGCCGCCAATGACGGTAAAGGTAGCCACGTAGGTGCCCGGCGCCACACTCAGATCCACGAAGATATCGAAGAAGCTGAAGAGGCCCGAATTACCGCCGGCAGTTAAGAACAACGGCGCATTGGCTAGAAAGGCCGAGTCGTCAAAGGTAATGCCCGCCGGCCCGGTAATACTCAGGTTGCCGGAAGTGATCCAGAAGGTGGGGGCGCCGCCGTTGGCCAGCGAGCCTTGCACTCCCAAAGCACTGCCGCCCTGGGCAATCACCAGCGTATCCTGCAAGGTGATAGTGACCGGGTCAGCCTTGGCGGCTGCCGGCAGGATTGCCAGCAGCGCCAGGACGGCGGTGGTAAGCAAGAGGGGTTTCATTTTCATTGGACCTAGTTTCCTTTCTGATCTGCCTGTCACGGGATGGTGACGCGTTTATTACTGCTGAATTTGCCTCCGGTATAGGAACCGCCAATACTGAGCGTGGAACCAGCTCCCGGAGTGGAATTGGCGAAGTTGACCGTGGTCGTTACCGAAGCTCCCGGCGCGAGGTTGCCCAAACTTTGCGGCAACGGCGTGCCATTGGTGGCTCCCAGTTTCGCGGTAGCGACCATCACATTGTTCGCTGTCAGCGAGCCGATGTTCTGGATCGTGATCGTGGCTGCCACGGTTGAAGCGTTGGTGCGATTCAAGGTGGAAGTGACATCCAGCCTCACCTGCCCACATGGCGTTGTGCAGGTCACCGTCAGCGGGGTGAGTGTCAAGCTCCAGCCGCCGCTAAAGCTCCCCAGGTCGCCGCTGGCGTCATCCACCACATAGAGGCTCCATGTGCCGTTCGGGTTACCGCCAGCCGCGCCCGTGAAAGCGGATGTAAGCGTTTCAGTACCGCCGGGCGCAGGAGTCAGGTACGGACCAGCAGGCGCCGGCGCGGCGAATGGATCCTGCACAGTCAAATAGTTGGCTGGCTTGAAGGTGCCGGTCGTCAATGCTGCGCTGTCCGGCAAGGCCGTGGCCGCTGCGTCATCAAGCGTGATGGTCACATTGGTCACGGCATTCAGGCCACCGGCGTCAGACATTATGATCATCTTTCGTCCCGTGGGTGACACGAGAAGGACATCAATGTCGTCCGGGAAGGTGTGACTGAGACCTGAAAGCGTCACAGTCACGTTGCCTACCGTTGACGACAAACCGCTAACGGTGATGTTGGACGGATATGGAGTTGCGACGCCGACGCTTGGAATGGTGATAGGCGCCGTATTACTGAACGTGACGGGAGCGCCCGGAACCAGGACGCCGGTCGACATTGTGTAACTGACCGTACCCAGGTTGGTAGCGCCGTCCTGAAGTTGGAGATTGAGAGTGATGTTGCTGCCACAGCTAACGTCTGCTGTGAAGGCAAAATCTCTGGCCGCTGAACCGCCGATCGCGATTGCGCCGTAGTTTTGTGGACCACTGGGAGCCACCACACCAGGACTCGACTGTAGCGTAGCTACGAGGTTCGAGGTCGGCGCACTTCCGATATTCACCAGTTGTAGATTTACGGAAACGCGCTCATTCGGATCGATCGCGTTATTGGCAGGCGGGCAGCTCTCGTTAATTAGTGTTGCCGTGCCGGCGCGCAGATTAGGTGTACCGGAAACGCCGCAGCATTGGAAGCCATCGGTTACCCGAATGGTATCAATGTTATGGCCGGTGGCCGAAAAACTGCAGTCGGATGCAAATCGGAAACGAATCTTAATCGTCTGGCCCAACACATTGGGTCCGAGGTTTGCGGTCGTAGTAATAAACCCACCCGAATTTCCGGACCACGCTTGTCTGCCGGCTATCGGGCTCAGGAAGGCACCGGAAATTATGTCGGTGTAACCACCACTCACGAAGTTCCCGCCGACGGCTGCATTGGTAATATCGGTGAACGCGCCGCCATTGATATTCGGTGACGAGACCTCCAGGACTGTTCCATCAAACGTATCTTCCAGATTGAACGAATGCCGGAACGTGATCTGAGCGGAGGTCGACGTAATTGGGAAACTCGGACTGTCGAGTACATTATTAGTTACGCAACTCGGGTCGTTATGAAACGCGGAGTTTGGTGCTGTATCGCTCGCGGTATTCACCGTGGTCCAATTGGTGCCGAGCGTGCACAACGGACCGCCTACAGTACAGTCGCCGTCGCCGTTGGTAAAGGCAGTCGTCCAGCCGGCTGGTAACGCGGGCGGAACCACCCCGTCGAAGTTCTCGGACAGTCGAACCTGCTGGGCTCCCAGCGTAAAGTTGTAGGTGTAGTTTCCAAAGTCTGAGGCGCCATCCTGAAAGTGAATGGTTGCGGTCAGACCACCTCCACAATCCCCGGTTGCCGTGAACGTATAGTTCTGGCAGGACGCAGCACCACCGGCTACTACCACACCATAAGTAGCTGGGTTCGGCGGTTGAATGTTAGTAACACCGCCGGTAGCCTGCAGAGTGCCCTGAAGGTTTGTCGTATTCAACCCACCGGTATTCTGCACGCAGAAGCTGACAGTAACTGTCTCGCCTGGGTCGATAGCGCCGTTGGCCGGCTGGCAGCTTTCCGAAACGATCGTTGCGCCGGCAGAAACTATAATTGGAGAGGGTTGCAGACAGGCATTGAAAATCGAGTTTCCGCCATTAGTGACTACAACGTTCCCATTTGCGGTGCTGAATCCTGCGTTTGGTTTCGAAACCGAAACTGAATAGCTGCCGGGAGACGCTTTGATAGTGTAGTTACCATTTGCATCTGTAGTGGCAAAGAAACCATCACTGGTTTGAACTATGGCGTCCGCAATCGGAAGGCCACTGACGCAATTCGTAATGGTACCGGAGAACATACCCCTGGGCGCGGGAACACATTGCGGATTGACCTTGAAACTAAAGATGCGGGTGTTCCAGTCAAAGGTCGCGGTGGGCGAATCGACATATTCGAAGGCGCCCCAGAATGTGCAATCATCGGACGGATCTACAAACAGCGAACTGTAATCTCCCCAGCGATTGGCGGTGGCGGTTTGGACACCTTTCGTAACTGCTGAAAGCGCGTCGACTTCGCCTTGAGGCAATGTGCTCGGAGGATCGGCAGTCAGGCGGCCCGTGTAGATCGCAGTTGGATTCAACGCAGCAGGTACGGGACCGGGAGCGCTCGCGCTGGCGCCCAAACCGATATTCCCTTCACCGTCCTGTGCAACTGCCGCCATCCAGAGGTCTCGACCAACTGGATTTCCCGAGCCGGGTGCGTAAGTCGCTTGCTGATTTATTGTTACGACTCCTGTCCCGGCATTTCGTCGCAATTCCATCCAACGAACGCCGCCCTGGTAAAGCGCTGCTGAGGTAGGATTGACACCGCTTACGTTCACCGTAAAGTTTAGAACATAAGATTGGATCCCACCCGGAAGGACGCGGAAGTTTAATGCGTGCATCAAGCGATCTGCGATCGCGTCCAGCCCCTCGCCAGGCGCCGGTTGTTGGATTACGGACCTGCTTGCGGGTTGTCGAGCATCAAACGGGACTGTAGGTATATCAGGCCCTTGCACAAGAGTCGAGTTTGCGGGCACCCCGAAATCGGCGTGAAAAATAAAGGGGCGAACCAAATCGAAGGGGGCGCCAAACTCGTCAGCGTCAAACTCGAAGAAGAGATTTGGCGTGCCGACTGGCGGAGGCGTCAAACCCTGAAGGTTGGCAGGTAGCATTCCGCCGTGCAGGTTGTTGGTATTAAATCCGATTATCTTAGCGGTCGGATCGCCGATGAGCATTTTATTCCGTTCGAACGCATACAAGCCTGCCCCTTGAAAGGGACTAGAGAAAACGGGAAGACTAAAATCGTTGGTTGACATGTAATAGCCGTCGGGCCACACGCCTAGGTGCGGATAGTCTCCCGGCCGATTTGGTGTCAGCAAGAAGTCATAGGCGAAATAAGCACCCGTCGGATCTGAGGTCTTAGAAACTGCGATATGTTCATGGGTGCTGTTGTTCGTAACGCGAAGATTGAACTGACTTACCAGCCAACGATCGGCCAGGGGATCATAGAGCACTATCGGATCGCCATCATCGTCGGCGGCGTTGGCAATACCAGCCAACAGGGCGCTAATTCTTATAGGAGGAGTCAAGGCAGAGCCGGACTTATTAAAAACCTGGACTACGCTATTGGTCGTGATTACGACGTGGTTGGGGCCAACGGCGGCGTTGGTGTCAGGGGGAGCGAATCTTCCACCAAATAAGGTTGAGACAAAATCAATATCGGGTCCATCAAAATTCTGGATCGGATTGGTTACCGCATCGGTCGTTATTGACCTGCCTTTTGTTGTTGAGGAAATAAGCGTGGGATCGCGGAACGGGAGGATTCTGCTTGTATCTACCGACCTTAATTTACGAGTATTTGCTTCGTTCTTTTCCTCGTCATGAATGCGATCTTTGAATTTTTCCATCTCGTCAGGCGTAAGAGGTTCCGCCTTTAAATCCCGGAGGTTTGCAGTTTCCGCGAAGGCGACGGCCTGCGATGAGTATGGCGCGTTCTCGTTTTGAACAGCCTTGACACCTGGTTGTGGCGCAAGTTTTGGAACCACTGCCGAAGATGACGGGTTCTTAGAGCTGGAAGCGGGAGGAGTTCCTCGTTTTGCTTCAGTAAAAGGCAAGTAAAGTAAGGTTGTTAATGCCGTTACCGACAGAAACACGAGTATCCATCTCGTACGATTACTCATTTTTCTCCTCTATGGTCAAGGCGGGTTCCGATTTATTTGGAAAGGTTCAACCTCTGTTTAGGTAGTTCAAGTACACACCGAGGTGCAGGTGTACTATTGGGTGTCGTATTCTAAGTTGAGAACGATTTCTAAACCGAGACCGATGCCGCTGAATGTCGCAGAACGATACCTTGGGAGTGTCCGTTCCAAAGCAGTCTTATGGATTACAGATCTAATGCGTGAGCCAACAGAATTTTACAGAAAGACGTCGAAGTTGCTACAAGTATCATGCCAGTAAGAAATTGTCACCAGGAAAGTGAAATCATTATAGTTTTTTCAATCGAGTCAAAGCCGATGGCGCGAGTTGTCCATAGCTTGGACGACCATTCTAGAATTTGGAAAATTTTTCGAACTGTTGTTCGAGCCGAAGTTAGTCGCTCGTGCTTTTTGAAACGGCATTACGAGATGTATTTCAGGTATTTTAAACAGACGACGAAGGAGTCATGTCATGCATATGATCAGAGGTTTTTCAGGCCGCACTGTATGTCTGCAAATGGCTCTGTTGTTTTTCGTTCAGTCTCCGTCGTGCGGTAGTCAGAAGAGTAAGAATTCAAGTACGGGAACAGGGCAAACTCAACAGAGCAGTTTTCCCAAGGAGGCAACACAAATGAAAGGTCAGTGGGGAGGACAGGGCATCTCAATGGACGTCGGTGATGATGGCGCGACAGTTGAATTTGACTGTGCTCGTGGAACTATTACGGATCAGATTGTTCTCGACGCGAATGGTAAGTTCGTTGCGAAAGGCTTTTATCTCAGGGAACATCCAGGGCCCACCCGCCAAGACGAAGATGTCAAGGGAAAGCCGGCCACTTACTCAGGGTCAGTCCATGACCAGACAATGGCACTCGAGATCGTCTTAGAAGGGAATGAAAGGGCCGGAGCTTATTCTCTTACGCGCGGCAAGAGCGGTCGAATTAGAAAATGTGCCTAAGCTACGGAAGAAAGAGGCGCCGGCTTGAACCGGTGCCTCTTTCTGGTGGCTGCAGGCGCTGATACTAAAAGGCCTACCTCCCTGCGCCTTGAATGACTATGCTGCAGCCAGCTCCGACAGGCGTCGATGGATCGGCCGCCTATCGCTTGAGCCACCCGAACAAACCGTGAACTACAGTTTCACGATTCTCTTCGTAGATAGCCTTTGTAAGCGGAATGTTCATCGGACAAGCCTTCACGCAGTTCTGGGCGTTGCCGCAATTGGTGATGCCATCGTCGCCCATGATTCCTTCCAATCGTTCGTCGCGCGTAATCTTGCCGGTGGGGTGCATGTTGAATAGGCGGACCTGGGCGATTGCCTGCGGGCCGATATAGTGCTCGTCCTCGTATTGCGGGCAAGCTTCCAGACAGCAGCCACAGGTCATGCAACGCGAGTACGCATACCGTTCCTGAACATCATCCTGATCCATGCGCGGACCCGGTCCCAGATCGTAAGTTCCGTCAATTTCGATCCACGCGTGCACGCGTTTCAGGTGATCAAACATCCGGGACCGATCTACTACGAGATCGCGAACATTCGGGAACTTGGACATTGGCTCGAGTTTTATCGGTTGTTCAAGGTTATCAACGAGCGCTGAACACGACTGGCGCGCGCGCCCGTTGATGATCATCGTGCAGATGCCGCAAACCTGCTCGAGACAGTTCATCTGCCACACTGGGGGCGTCGTCCGGTTGCCTTCCCTGGTAACGGGGTTCTTTTGGATCTCCATCAGGCAGGAGATCACGTTTAGGTTCGGACGGTAAGGAATCTCGAACCGTTCCCAGTATTGGTCTGAATCAGGATTAGCGCGGCGGCGGATATGAATCTCCACCGGTTCGCTGCGAACGGATGTTGCGCGGTTTGTGGACATTAACTCTCTACTTCGTAGCTTTCGAGTAGTCTCTTTTCCTGGGTGGAATCAGCGAAACATCAACCGGCTCATACGCTAACACCGGCCCCTCACCCGAGTATTCGGCAATTGTTGTCTTCAGGAATTGCTCGTCGTCGCGCTGGGGGAACTCGGGTTTGTAATGAGCCCCACGCGATTCATTTCGATTAAGCGCGCCCAGGGTAATGACTCGAGCTAGCTCAAGCATGTTATCCAGGTGCCTTGCATGCGGCAGCGCCATGGTGGCCCAGAGATTTGAATCGTTGATCGAGATGCGATGATATCGATCCATGAGCTCAAGCAACTTGTTATCAGTCTCTTTGAGCTTGTCGTTATAGCGGATGACTGTGACATTGTCCGTCATCCACTTGCCCATTTCCTGGTGAATCAGATACTGATTCTCGCTGCCGCTCTGCTTGATTAGAGTATCGTTGATTTCCTGCTGTCGCTTAACTTCCTGCTCGTAGATCTGCGAGTCTTCGCCGCCATTTCGTTCCACATTCTTTGCATACTCGATAGCGGCAGGAGCCGCCATGAAACCACCATAAACGCAACTCACCAACGAGTTGGCCCCGAGACGATTCGCGCCGTGAATCGAGTAGTCGCACTCGCCCGCAGCGAGCAGCCCCGGGACATTTGTGCGCTGCTGATAATCTACCCAGAGCCCGCCCATTGAATAATGGACGCCGGGAAAAATGCGCATCGGTACGTGGCGTGGATCGTCGCCGACAAACATCTCGTAGATTTCCAGAATCGCACCGAGTTTTCGATCCAGGACCTCCGCCGGGATGTGCGTGAGGTCGAGATAAACCTGGTTCTCACCGCCGACTCCGTAACCGTCAAGGCAAATCTGAAAGATCTCGCGCGTGGCAATGTCCCTGGGTACAAGATTGCCGTAAGCCGGATACTTTTCCTCAAGAAAATAGAGACGCTCTTTTTCCGGAATCTGAGAAGGCGGTCGCGTGTCGCCTTTCTTGCGCGACACCCAGACGCGCCCCCCTTCGCCGCGCGCCGACTCGGACATTAAGCGCAGCTTGTCTTCGCCCGGGATCGACGTCGGATGTACCTGGATAAACTCGCCGTTTGCATATTTCGCGCCCTGTTGATAGCAGGCCGAAACAGCGCTTCCGGTACAAACCATTGAGTTGGTCGACTTGCCAAAGATGAGTCCCGGACCACCCGTCGCGATAATTACGGCATCCGCCGGAAAGGCCTTTAGCTCAAGGGTCTGAAGATTCATTGCTACGAGGCCCCGACAAACCTGGTGATCGTCGAGCACGAGCGAAAGCATTTCCCAGTGCTCAAATTTTCTTACCTTTCCCGACTCCTCATAACGGCGCACCTGCTCGTCGAGCGCATAAAGCAGTTGCTGACCGGTTGAGGCGCCGGCAAAGGCAGTCCGATGGTGCTTCGTGCCGCCAAAGCGTCGAAAATCCAGCAGACCTTCAGGAGTACGTGAGAAGGGGACCCCTAATCGATCAAAGAGATAGATGATCGACGGTGCCATTTCGCACATGGCCTTTACCGGAGGTTGGTTAGCCAGAAAGTCGCCCCCGTACACGGTGTCGTCAAAATGCAACCAGGTGGAATCGCCTTCCCCTTTGGTATTCACTGCGCCGTTGATTCCACCCTGCGCGCATACGGAGTGAGAGCGCTTAACCGGCACGACAGAAAAAAGATCTACCGCGTGGCCGGCCTCCGCTGTTTTCATGGCCGCCGCGAGACCCGCGAGGCCGCCACCGACAATTCCGATTCTGATACCGTTATTTGCCATCGTTCAAAGAAGGCCTTGCAATAGACCGCCGGGAAGGATAAAGGCAACCGCGGCGTTGATTCCCACGAGAAGCAACACTACGCCAAACGCAATGCAGGCATAACCGGTTAAGCGTTGAGCACGTTCGCCGATGGTTATGCCCCAGTCGACCATGAATAGCCAGATTCCATTCGCCAGATGCCAAACGGTTGCGGCAATCCCAACCATGTAGATGGCAAAGATCCACGCCATGCCAAACTCGCCGGCCACAATGGCAAACGCTTTGTCGGGATTATGAGCAACTGAGATCATGTTTAGACCGGGTACCCTTCCGAACCGAAAATTGAGCACGTGAAAGGTAATAAAGAAGAACAGGATTACTCCGGTGATTCTTTGGATCAAATAGAACCAATTGCGCGGATACGGATAGTGCAAATTGTTGGGCCGAGCTTCAACTGTGATGACCAGTCCATAGACGGCGTGGTAGATGAGGGGTATAAAGATGCCGCAGATTTCAACAAACAAGATATAAGGGATCGACTGCAAATCCCTGACGGCGTTGTTGAAATCTGCCGCTCCGCTAAGGGCCTTGGAATTTGTATAAAAGTGTTCCAGTACAAACAGACCCAGTGGAACAATGCCTGATAGTTGGTGCAGTTTGCGCAAGACGAAGGTCCTGCTCAAAGGGATCGCCAAGTACAGACTCCTTTATTATTGAGTGCCGGCAAAAAGGCCACTGGTCGTCGATTTGGCAGGTGACAAAGAGTTTTCACGGGAACACGCAAATTATATTGAGAAGTGCTTGAATGTGTCAAAACTCTGAAAAATCGCAGTCGCGACTGGACAACTCAAGCCGCGTAAATTCGCAGGTCGGGAAGGGGGCAGTCGTTAGTTTGAAGGTACGGTAAGTTCAAGGCGCCCCCGCTCGATTTTCCGAGGCTTCATTCATCGAATTAATCACTCAATGCAGTCAACCCAGAGGCTGAAGTGATAGGAATAAGCAGTGGCATTCAAGGTTGAGCGGGGGCGCCTTGAATTCACCGAATCTTCAAACTAACGACTGCCCCCTTCCCGACCTGCGAATTTACGCGGCTTGAGTTGTCCGGTCGCGACTGCAGATTTCTTCAGAGTTCTGACACAGTCTCTAAATCCCTGGGTTCTCGGTCGTCTGCTACGCGGACTGGTTGAGAAGTATTTTTTGTGCAAAGCTAACACGAAAACAAAGTAAAAAATGGATGAACTAACGTTTCAGTCGGCAACCGCACTTTGCGACATGATGCGCCGCCGCGAGGTGTCGCCGGTGGACGTGCTTCAGGCGCACCTGCGGCGGATCGAAAAAATCAACCCACGACTTAATGCGATCGTGACGATTGCGCCCGATGCTGTCAGCAAAGCAAAAGAAGCTGAGGCGGCAATCATCCAGGGAAAAGCAATTGGCGAACTAACCGGTCTGCCGATAACTATTAAGGACACTATCGAAACCGCCGGATTGCGCTCTACGAGTGGATCATCAAGACGCGCTCATTTTGTGCCCAACCGAGATGCGCCTGCGATTGCTCGTCTGAAAGCTAAAGGGGCCATCATCCTCGCAAAAACAAACACCGCCGAGATGGCCATGGACTACACGGCGGACAATCCGGTCTTTGGCAGGACGCATAATCCGTACGACCTTTCGCGCACGCCTGGTGGATCCAGTGGAGGCGAAGCTGCCGCCATCGCAGCCTGCTTGTCCCCAGCCGGTATCGGAAGTGATCTGGCTGGATCGATACGCATCCCTTCACACTTCTGTGGCATTGCGGGACTCAAACCGGGCTCAGCTCGAGTGCCCGGAGCCGGCCAGTTTCCGCCAAGCATTGGTCCCTACAGTTTGGGGTCTGCTATTGGTCCGCTGGCTAGGTATGTCGAGGATTTGAAGTTGCTGTTCTCGGCGCTTATTGATGTGCCCTTGCAAGAGAGTAAAGGCGATGCACTGCAAGGACAGCGCGTTGGATGGTACGCGAGCGACGACACTGCGCCGGTAACCGCAGAAACGCTGCGGGCCGTTGAGAGTGCGGCGCGCGCATTGGCCGACGCGGGACTGGCGGTTCAAGAATGCCGGCCGCCAGGTATTGAACAGGGGTTTGATCTTTGGCTCAAACTGTTTTCCTGGGCTTCGGTGGTTCAACTGCGTGACGTCTACCAGGATCATGAAGAAGAGGGCGGGGGATTTGTGCGTTGGCGATTGGCAACTGCTGATGACACCTTAACACCTTCGCTCGACGACTACATTCATGCGTGGATGGAGCGAGATCGTTTGCGCGAGGCGCTAATAGACTGGATGGCTCGAACACCTTTGCTTGTCGCTCCTGTGGGCGCCACCCCGGCGTTTAAGCACGACACCCTCAAGATCTCTGTGGCGGGCGAAAGGATCGGTGTGTTTCGCGCTTTCAGTTATTCGCAGAGTTTCAACGCATTTGATCTGCCGGCCGTTTCTGTTCCGGCTGGACGCTCGGCTGAAGGATTGCCGATTGGGATTCAAATTATTGGTCGTCCTTTTGCGGAGTTCGAAGTGCTCAGGGCTGCCAGGATTGTGGAAAAAGCACTAGGCGGTTGGCAGCCACCGCCAGAGCTTTAGTGTAAGTTCATGGATCATTTTTTAGGTTCTGCATCTCTGTGTCCCCGTGTCTCCGTGGCGAGCGGTTTCCTCGTCATACTCCACCACGGAGACACTGAGGACACGGAGTACCGGCAAAACCCCAAACATGACACTACCGGGGATCTCAAACTCTTCCTATGAACGGTCTCGATCCGATATAGTTCCACCACAGCTTCGCGATCTTTCCGATTGCGTCTTACACAGGAGTACGCCCATGGAAGGTATTCTGACACTCTTCATGTTCATGTTTTTCCTGGTCATCGGGATCACTTTGATTGTCGTTGCGGTGAAAACGATCAGGATCGTCCCCCAGGCGACAGTGATGCTGGTCGAGCGTCTGGGCCGGTTTAGCAAAGTTGCGGACAGCGGCCTGAACGTTCTGATTCCTTTTTTTGATCGCCCGCGGGCGGTCTACTGGACTAACACGCGGCCGGGCCTAACCTCAATCGATTTGCGCGAGCAGTACATCGACCTGCCGCCCCAGCCCGTGATTACGCGCGACAACGTAACGATCCACGTCGATTCGGTCGTCTATTGGCAGATCACTGATCCGGTTAAAGCTGTTTACGAAATGAACGATCTGGTGGGCGGTATCGTGCAGTTGACGATTACCGGAATGCGCGCCGTAATGGGTGATATGGATCTGGACCACACACTATCGCAACGCGACCAGATCAATGCCAAGCTGCGCATCATCCTCGATGAGGCCACCGACAAATGGGGCGTGAAGGTAACTCGCGTTGATGTGAAGAACATTAATCCGCCGGAAGACGTGCGCATCACAATGGAAAAGCAGATGACTGCGGAACGCAATCGGCGCGCACTGGTGTTGCAGGCGGAGGGTGATCGGCAGGCTGCGATTACTCGCGCCGAGGGTGAAAAGCAGGCGGCTGTCACCCGAGCAGAAGGCGAGAAGCAGTCAGCCATTCTGGCGGCGGAAGGTTCAGCGCAGGCCAGGTTGCGCAATGCTGAAGCTGAGGCCGAGGCGATCTCGCGCGTGGCGGGGGCCATGCAGGAACACGGCAATCCGGCGCAGTATCTAATCACAAGGAGTTATATCGAGAGTTTGCGTGACATGGCCCGAACGAACAATTCCAAAGTGATCTTCATGCCGGTTGAGACTTCGACGCTTCTGTCAAGCGTGGGGGCCATCAAGGAAGTGTTCAGTCAAACTGGAGAGCAGAGTGGGGAACAGAGCCCGCCTACTCCACCCGGCCCGCGCCAGTTACCAAGGTAAGTCGGGAGTCGGGAGTCGGGAGTCGGGAGTCTGGAGTCTGGAGTCGGGAGTCGGGAGTCTGGAGTCTGGAGTCTAGGAAGTCTTGGAGTCTAGGAAGTCTTGGAGTCTAGGAAGTCTTGGAGTCTAGGAAGTCTTGGAGTCTAGGAGTCCTGCAAGTCTTAGGTGGTGAAGACTTTGGGTTGGGAGTGACTCCAAGACTTCCAGACTCCCAGACTCCCAGACTTCCAGACTTCCAGACTCCCAGACTCCCGACTCCAGACTCCCGACTCCCGACTCCCGACTCCCGACTCCCGACTCCAGACTCACGACTCCAGACTCTCAGAAAGTTTATGCGTTGAGATGACAGAGTACTTCGAGCCTCCTGATCCCAACTCGCTGCGATAGACACTCAATTCCCTAATCAATACTTCAACTGAAGGGAAGCCCAAATCCAAATGCGCGCGAGCGAGTTCTCGGGGGCCTCGAGGCATTCGCAAACGGGCAATTGTAAGATGGGGATTAAAGGGTCGCTCTTCCGGTTCAAATCCCAGCCGCGAACATTCATCTTCCAATTGCTGGTGCAATTCCTGAAGTCTCCCGGTTGAATCGTTTATGCCAATCCAGAGAACACGGGGTGGTCCATTCTTCGGAAATGTTCCTGATCCTCCAAGGACAATTGGGAACGGAGCAAAAGCCTTTATGGTGAGGTCGGCTGCTTGCGAAATGTCTTCCACCCGATCACCCGGAATACTTCCGAGAAACTTTAGAGTGAGATGAATCTTTTCCTGGCGACTCCAACTTGCCGCGACGTCTGGCAGTTGCGATTGAAGTTGCTGAATATGACGAGCAACTAAGGTGCGGACTGCGTCCGGCATTTCAATCGCACAGAACACGCGCCAAGTGGAGGTAGCTTGATCCGGCGATGAAGGATGAACTATCGAGTCGCGAGAGCTCCGCTTGCCTTTCCGCATTCTGCACTCGTATCACTTCATGGGTTCGAGCACTAGCGAAGTCTTAGCCGCTTTTGCAACTGCCGCTTCGCTGAAAGGGAAGACTCCCGGACTTACATTTGCCCAGTCGTCAAGCTGATCTTTCCAGTGGGGATTTGAAGGGATGCCGGACTCGCCCAGCGTAATGCCCTGTTGAGTCTTGTCCCAATCACTCGGGTCGGCAATCAACCGCATCGAAACAGCTGCGCCAACGTTCACGGTCGCAGCTGTACCTCCCAAGCCATTTTGTGGACGCGGCGGAATACTAAACTGGGCGCCGATGAGAGGCGCCGATGCAAGTGGATGTGGGAAACGCGCTTTCAGCAGATTGCCCCAGGTCCATTTTGATTGATCCTCACCTAGATTCCTTTTCAGCACTCCCGTCGCGTCCTGATAACAAGCGCGGAGCAGATCGGCATAACTCGGAAATTCCTTTGGCAGCCAACTCGGAGGCCGCTCAGAGATAACTGTGTCGAGCGTTGTGTCGAAATTTGACCAGGAATAGATCTTGAACAGCACTTCACCAAGCGCGCCATTTAGAATTCTGTTGCGAAAGGCGATGCGCATCTGCAACACCAACGGCGCCACCGTCGAGTCTGCACTCATCCGGCCATCCCACTTTTCAAACTGAGCGATTGCCTCACGAAGCCCTGCGTCAGCAGGTGCTTCCAGCCGTCCTCGTAGTGCCGCCGCCGCCTGTGACGCGAACAAAACACCGCCAATGGAATACACGTCTCCATGAATCGCCCGGAAATCATCGGCAGTCATTTTTTTCTTCTTTGCATACTCCTGTAACAGATCGAGGATCCGGTGCGCGCGATAAGGTTGGGCCCACGAGTGTGTGAGGAAGTAGGGGTAATCGGCGCCGACGATACGTTGATTGGCGGTAACTATCATTCCCGCCGGCGGATCATACACGTGAGGCATCTTTTCAATCGGAATGAAGCTCACCCATTCTCCGTCATTCTTTGAACCGTCATAGGGCTGACTGCCATCCCCTGACTTGCGAATGGGAACCACTCCCGCAGCGTAGTAGCCAATATGGCCTTCCGTATCGGCGTAAACAATATTCTGTGTCGGCGCTGTGTAGTTACGTAATGCAGTTGTGAATTCTTTCCAGTTGCGGGCGCGATTGAGGGTGTAGGTGCTGCTTGGATTGTTCAGCTTCGGATCAAGCGCCGTCCATCGTAAAGCATAACGCTTCCCATCTTTTTCGAGCACAATTGGGCCATGGCGCGTAGTCGTTACATCGAAATTAATTGTGTCGGTGGCAGTTTCGCCGAAACTCTTGCGCACCTTGATTTGTTCATGCCTGATTTCAGCCTCGCGCCAGCCGGCCGGCGTTAAATAGCGAACTGGATTGGCGGGATCGAACTTCTCTATATAGACATCCTGAACATCCGGTCCAACGTTTGTGAATCCCCAGGCGATATTGTTGTTATGACCAATCACTACGCCGGGCAAGCCGGGGCCCGTAACGCCCGCGACGCGAACACCGGGCGCGCTTAAGTGGACCATGTGCCAAATGGGAGGCGCCGAGGGCATAAGGTGAGGATCATTTGCCAGCAGCGGCTTGCCGGAAGCAGTCAACTTGCCGCTCACCACCCAGTTGTTGCTTGCAGCCAGATTTTCGGCAAACAGACCCGCCTGGCTGAGGGCACTTTGTTCGACGGACCGACTCCTGACCAATTCGCTGATCAGACTGTTTGCTGACGCCGGAATTTTTGCGGAACTCGTTTGGCCGACGCTTCGAGCCGTCCTCGGAGCGCCACGCTCCCGACTCCAGACTCCCGACTCCAGACTCTCGACTCCCGACGTCGCATTGCGTCGTCGTCCATCCGTTCCCACCACCAGTACATCCAGCGGTGAAGTCTCCGGCATCAGCACATCTCGCTTTTCCTGAGGGAGTGTCGCGTAGAGCTCACGCATCACATCGAGTCTCCAGGTCGAGGAAAGCGCTTCGAAGAAGAGTTTGACCATCACCAGGGAATCAACCGGAGTCCACTGACGGGGCGAGTACTGGAGAATCTGAAACTCCGGGGGCAAGGTCTTGGGATTGAGCGAGCCGAGAAAGGCATTAACTCCCTGAGCGTAGGCTTCGAGCACAGCACGAGCTTCCGGGGTCGCCTGGGAAAACTCTACTTCAGCGACTTGAGCAAAGCCGAACGTGCGATGAAGCTTGTCCTGCTCGAGGGCGAGATTATTTGGCCCCGCTCCCAATACTTCAGAGAGTTCGCCTCTGGCGGTGCGTCGCAGAAAATCCATCTGCCAAAGACGATCAGCCGCTGTGGCATACCCCTGCGCGAAGTAAAGATCGTGCTCGTTCTTTGCCTCGATGTAGGGAATCCCTCGTTCGTCGCGGCGGATGGTCGTCTGGTCCAGCAAACCCGCAACCTTAAGGGTTGTCATTTGCGAGTTGTCTGATTGTTTGGCAAATGTCTCTGGCAGGCCCAACGTCGCGGAGAGGAGAAGGGAGGTGAGAAGCAGATAGGCCAGGCCACGATTCATCTGGATACCTCGTCGACGATTAGAGTGACGGAATAGTAGCACAGCGATGCTCTTGTAGCCCCGGGTTTACATTTCACTAGTCGGTCCAATCCCCCCGGGCGACATTAAGAATCAGACGAAAACCAGCGCAATGATCAAATTACGAGGGTGAACTGCTCGAAACAATGTTTGGTTGTCAACTCCAGGCGACAAAGCATTGATTCGTGAGGTGTAAAGAGTCGTGGTTTTTTGGCATGCCGTTTGTTTAAAGACCGCTTTGCCCAATTGTGTTGGGACGTGCGGAATTTCGTTTCAGAGCAAAGCTTTTCCCGAATGATCCTTTAGCCGATCCCGGGCTCCAACCGTCCTACCTCCCACCAGAAAACACAGCTCATAGGCCTCAGATCTGCGTTGCTAATGCGCAATTCGTAGCCGCGAAAGTTAGTGACCAGTTGAGGTCAGATGTATGAGGATGAACTGGCCCGAGTACAAACCTTTTGAGGAGAGAGCGATGAGAAAACACCTGATGACGAGCGCATTAGCATTGGCATGTCTAACGCTGATCTTAGTACCTATGCCGGTGCAGGCATCCCCGGACATGTTTATTAGCGTGAACCCAACAACGCTTATTGCAGGGGAGTGGGCCGGCGTATCGGCTGTGATTATCAACACTTCGTCAAGTAAGGCGAGGATCACGGTAACATTTGAAGCTGTCGACCCCTGCGGAACCAAAATGGATTTGGGCTATAACAGGCTGGCGTTGGCTCCCGGGCAGTCGGTACTTGTCACTACTGCATATCCGACCTCAGCGAATTCGTGTCGAGGAATGCATGCGGTAAGTGTTTCCACCGGCGCAAAGGGAAGGTCGGCGCCTATCAGCGCCACGGCTTACCTGGAAGTACAGTAAACAAAGGCTCTCCGCAAGAATAATAATTTGCTGGTTTGTGGTTCCGAGCGCGTGATTGCTTGCAGTGGTCGCGGCATCGAGTGATCTGACTACAAGCTTATCGACCGTCTAACCGACGTTCTGGATCATTAAAAGGTTGCGTCCTGCGAGTGGAATTTGTAATATCGGCTGCCTTTAGCGATGCTCGTTAGGCACTAATTTCTCGGGCTTCGCTAAAACTGAGTGAGCAAGGGGCAACTGAGTGAGCAGGGGCGGCTCACACCCGATCTCAATACCCGACATAGTTAAGGGAACCAGCTCGTCGTGCGGGGGCTTAGATTTTTCAGCTTGGGCCGGCTCTCCCGATTCCATCAATAAGACAGCAGTAGAATTCTTACTTCGCGGTGCGGCGCGATCTCTAGCGAAGGCGTTAGATGTCTGCGAGACGATCGATTCGTGCTTAACCGCGCGGCTGAGACAGCCTGTGGCCCAAAATGCTGCGAAGATCTTTCGAATGTTGCGGATTTGCAACGAAATTGTCATTTGTGAATCTCAACCAAGATCGTTTAAGATGCTCCGTTTTTGGAACGCCGTCGTCCTATAGGCAGGCGAGAGGGGATAGTGGGAGATTTAGAAATAGGTAGCCGTAGGACGAAGGTAACAGAATCATTCCCGACAGGCATCGAGGAAGAGGACCTTCCCAGGCAATCCAGCCCCCCGCTTGGATAAAGCCTCGATCCCTCAATACGCGACAAATTGATTAGCCAGGGAGCGAAGTAAGCCGCGCCTTAACCGAAGAGTGAGGTCTACCCGCGTCAGCAGGAGGAGTTTAGCGTGCTACTGCTGTCTTGAATAAAACGCTATGAAGCCAAAGGAGAAATGATGGTACGTCGTGATTTGATAAGCAGCATTCTTGCGATGGTGTGCCTAACACTGGTGCTAGTTCCTCTACCGGTGAAGGCGCAATCCGCCGCAAGCGCAACGCTGTATATTAGTGTGAACCCTACTACGGTTGTGGCCGGGGAGTGGGCTGGAGTTTCGGCTGTCGTTATTAATAATTCAGGCGCCAAGCTAAGAACCACAGTTACGTTTAAGGCGGTGGACCCCTGCGGGACGGTAACAGATCTAGGTTACAACCGGCTGGCGCTAGCTCCGGGTCAATCGGTTCTGGTTACCACGGCATACCCAACCAAAGCTAATTCTTGTCGCGGCACGCACGCGGTAACTGTTACGGCCGGGGGAACCAAGTCTTTGGGACCAAGCGCCACTACGTATCTTGAAGTTCAGTAGGGTAAGGCGACACTAAGGCTTCAACTGGTCTGGCAATCTCTGGGTTGTTTGGATTTGCTATTGCTTACGCAAATCCAACGCATATCTTGACGAACGTAGATTAATCTCATTGGAATTATCAAGGGCCGTTCTCCACGAGGACGGCCTTTGTTGTAGAACCATTTGCGGATCCGACCGACCGAATCCTCGGGCTCTTATGCTTACGAAAGTTGGTACAACTTCTGTATCCGAACCATCCGTCAACCATGTTTTATTGCAATCTTTAACTCCAGCATTTAGGCACTTTAGCGTGCACGGCCCCTCTGGTATGTATCCTGCTAATTTGAAGGACGTCTGGCAGCGATGCTCAGGCTTTGTCGAAGCAATCGCTAAGCAAGCGAAGCAGGCAAGGAGGCAATCTATGCGGAACTATTTGATCAAGAGCATGATGCTTATGATGTGCTTGATGCCGGCGCTAGTGCCGCTACCCACTAAGGCACAGTCTTCAGGCACAACTTTGCACATCAGTGTGAACCCTACTACCGTTATTGCCGGGGAGTGGGCCGGGGTTTCGGCTGCGATTATTAACGATTCAACAGCAAAGGTGAGAATCACCGTTACATTCTCGGCTGTGGACCCTTGCGGAACCAAAATGGACTTGGGCTATAACAGACTGGCACTTGGTCCCGGAGAGTCTGTACTCGTTACCACTTCATACCCAACAAAGACCACTGCTTGCAGTGGCACCCATGCGGTAACTGTTTCCACCGGCGGGAAAGGGGGAAATCCCGGAGTAAGTGCGACCGCGTACCTGGAAGTAACATAGAGACAGAAAGGCGCCGTGGGCCATCTGGCCACGAGGTCTAAATCAATGGAAAAAAGAGCAGCGGCGCCCGCTGGTGCCGCTGCTCTTATGGTTGTTGGTGTTCTCACCGGGGTGATCCCACCGACAACGTCGGGGTAGATTTACCTAGGGCCCAGCGCACAAGCCCACTCTTATGGATGCTTGAGCTGAGACGCAACCCTTGGAATCGGTTACTGTAACCGAGTAGGTACCAGCGGCAGTGACTGTGATGTCCTGAGTAGTTGCACCAGTGCTCCAGAGGAAGGTGTACGGTCCGGTCCCTCCACTTGGAACTGAATGCAACACGATTGAACCATCCAGATCGCAGGCAACTGAGTTGATGGATACTGTCGGGTTCGGATTCACTACCAGGGATCCTGAGCAGCTGGTGGTGCAACCCTTGGAGTCGGTAATGGTCACTGTGTAAGTGCCAGCCGCGCTCTTCGTAATGCTCTGAGTGGTTTCACCTGAGCTCCACAGGAAGGTGTACGGTGCCGTTCCACCGCTCGGATTTGCAGTGAACTGCTGAGAGCCACCACTGCAGATTTCCGCGCTGGCGGGACTAACCGAACATGTAGGATTGGGATTGACAATCAACGTGCCTGAGCAGGTGGTTGTACAACCCTTGGAATCGGTGACAGTGACAGTATAAGTCCCGGCGGCGCTCTTTGTGATGCTCTGAGTGGTTTCACCAGTGTTCCACAAGAACGTGTATGGCGCCGTTCCACCGCTTGGAGTCACCGTGAACGTTGCCGAGCCGCCAGCGCAAACCTCAGCCGACGAGGGGCTTACCGAGCACGTCGGATTTGGATTAACTGTTGTGCTGGCAGTGGCTGTTGCAGTCTTGACGATCGTTCCTCCGGAGATCAATCGACCCTTGGCGGTCACAGTATTAATCTCCGGGTTAGGATTGGGTACTGTGAGAAACTGTTTTATACGATGAGTTAAGCATGGGCTCGTCGGGTTCGGGTCGCTACACGAGCCCGCGGTTTGCCCGCCCACCATTTGGATTTCTACAGGAACACCGCCCGGGTCAGCTGAAACCAACACACCGGTGACGGCATCGTAATCGTCTGCAGTGTTATTGGGAGTACCACTGTCGTCAACGACGGTAACAAAGAGTGTGGAGACTCCTGAGTTAGTAACACTGTAATTATACGTGGCTGACCCTCCCGCGCAGAACTCTTGTGTAGTTGGCGTCTTTGAAACAGTAAGCGCGCAGGTGTCAAACGAGCCCAGCGCAAAGTCTTTCAGGATCGCGTCAACCGTCTGCGAAGACCGAGTCTCGAGCAGGAAAGTCGAGAAGCAGGTACCTGCAAAACCAAGGGCGCTTAGATCCACGCCTCCTTCATAGAATGATCCCTTCTGGGCGGTGCATGGACCACTGGTGCAGGGTGTCTTTTCGCCCTTGAAACTGTAGGGCCAGTCAAACCCACCGCCACCTGGACAGGCGCCGCTTAAATCTGCTGGGTTAACAATGCCGGTTCCTTTGCCGGCAGTGGCCGGAAGTTTGCAGAGAGTGCCGGCATTATCGAGAACACCACCAAGATTTGAGCAGGCAGTCGCAGCGCCACTCAATGGCGTGCCTACCCACTCATAAACGTCGATGACGCTGGTGCCGCCGCCACCAGTAAAGGCGCTGACGATGAAGAGATCTCCATTGACATGGTTGCCATGAAAATCTCCGGTAACTGTATCTACGCTAACCGCGCTCTGGAAAAACCAGAACCCGATGTTCGCATCTCCATTGGTGGCAAAACGGTCGCCGCCAAAGACAAGCACGCGATGGCCGGCAGTGCCGTCCGCAATGGTTGTCGGGGTCGAGGGAACGCTCCCAATAGCGGCGTAGGCATGGGTGATCTCATCCTTATCCGGGACTGAGCCAATGTCGCTGTGCCAGTTACCCTCGATATCCTGGAAGTCCTTGGAACTGCCTATCCTAAAAACCCTATCATCTGGGCACGTGTCGATCACAAATGTCGCGAGCTGGATTGGTCCGGTGCCATCGGGATCACCTGTGACAAACCCGGGATCACATGCGGGATCGGTTGACGGATTAATGTCGTTCCAATCGTTACCTTCCGCACTGTCATTACAAACGTTGCCCTCAATCTCGAAGAGATGCTGCACCGCCAGCGGTGGCCCCGGCGGGGTTGGAGTGGGAGTTGGCGGAGCATTGATTGTTGGTACCTTTCCTTGCTGTTGTTCCTGGGCTGTCGAGCGGGGCGCGTGTGTAGTGGCCCATGTTCCTATGAACAAAAGCGCCAACACAATTACGCCCAAAATACACTTTACAAAGTTTGGTTTTCGAGTCATGGGAGATTCTCCTTTTCGTTAGACGGATTGTGGTCTTCCGTGGCGGAGCAGGAACTGCCAAGTGGAAAAGCAGTCACAGTCCTACTCTGTCTTGCAGCAGTTATTGCGCCCCTTTGCAGAAGCGCTGCGGCCCTGCTTCAGACAAGTAAGGAACCAGCAGAGGACGGTTGCTAAAGAGCAATCAGGAATCACTTGAATTCCCTGCATTAAGCAAGAGTTGACGTCCCTTGTTCCGACCTGCAACGCCACCCGGCAATTGGATTGGGTTGTTGGGTGATGGAAGCATAGGCGGATTCTCTTGCTTAGTTGTTGATTACTTCCGAGATTCGAGATGCGCGGATTGACAACAATGCCGGCTGGCGAAAGCTTGGAGAAAACCAGTTTCCAGTCGGGTATTGAAAGGGATCCTCCGATGCCGTCTGGTTGAGACGGATAATCCGCCGTATATATCCCTCAATACGGCTAAGCTAAGGTTTCAATTGTTCCGCATTCTCGAACCGGCTTCAGAACCTCAAAAGTCCTGTGATTTCGCGGCTTGGTTTTCTACAGTAGGAAATCCTCACAAGGAGGAGCGAGGTGCCTGGCTACCGTTAAGCTTTACTCGAATTCAACTCGGAGACGAATTAAGGTCTACAAGTATCCTAGGCGAATTCGTGCAAGCCGATCCTCGGAATAATGCTCGTAGTGTAGCTTTATTGGGATTAGTCTGCATCGGGGAAAAGTGCCCTTTTTTTTGGCAGGTTTCTGCCTCCTTTACTGGCAGGTCTCCGCGTCCAAAAATTAAATGCAGAAGTAGGGAGTTCCGTAGTCGATTGCGGGAGGGTGGATGCTTGCGCCACGCTTCGGCTACTAAATTGAGTCCCTTCGGAAGGTAAAAAGCGCAATCTCCAAGTGAAACAGGACGTGGGCGAAAACTGAGATTGACGGGTTGAACAAGCAGACACTACAATTTGCCGGAATTTCGTATCTCTAGAATAGGACGCGAAACACGAGTGTCACGCACGTTGAATAATTCATTTGGTCGAATCGTCTGCATGACCGTGTTTGTGCTAAGTTTCGGCAGCCTGGCACATGCTCAACAACGGCCGTTGTTAACGGAGGACGTGGACATAATTCCTCCAGGTACGCTGCGCATTGAAGCTGGCATAGACTTTTTACAGAGCGCGAAGTTCTCCGCCTCTGGACTGACCGGAGACCTTACCCGTGTTGGCGTGATAGGTGTTAACGTGGGATTGGCGCCGAATGTGGAGGTCCAGATCGACGGCGTCGCTCAGAATTTTCTTAGCATCAACTCTCGTGGCTTCTCGGCTATTCCACTTTCAATTGCGTCAGGCGCAAACTCAACCAACGACACCGGCGACTTTACGCTGTCGACAAAGATCAAGCTTCGGTCGGAAACAAAACACGGGCCTTCGTTAGGCTTCCGGTTTGGTGTGCAGTTGCCTAACTCCAATCAGGCTCGGGGCATTGGTCTGAATCAAACCAACGCCTTCGGTTCTGTATTAATCGGGAAGAAGTTTGGGCCGGCAGGAAGGTTCAATACATTCGGCAATCTGGGCATTGCAATTCTCACTGCTCCGACTCAATTGTTTTCCCAGAACGATGTCGTGACCTATGGCCTGGCAGGAATCTTCCGCATTAATCGGCAGTTCAGCGTGGCCGGCGAAGTGAATGGTCGGGCGAACACGCGCCCCGGTAACGGGCCCCTCGGCACCGAATCGCAGTCTGAAGCGCGTTTGGGCATGCAAATACGTGCCTCTGGATTGCGCTTTGATTTTGCCGGCATAAAGGGTCTGACGAGCTTCAGTCCCAACTCAGGCGTGACCGTCGGTGTGACCTACGACACCCCTTCCGTTTTTGCTCCCGTCAAACAGTGACCTTCAAGTATTTCCGATTGCCGATGGCCGATTGCGAAAGGCGAAGGTCATGTTGTGTTCTAACTTACTAGCGCCGTCCGAAATCTGAGAGGACCAGGTGGATAAGGCTGGTCATGATACAAGGCAGTTGATCACAACATGCGCGATTGGTTAAGTACATTTGGGCGCTGGCTTGAGCAATATGTGATCGCCTTGCCGTTGTATCTGGCAGCGCCGGCAATGATTATCATTGGGGCGCTTGATTCGTCTTTGCTGTCTCTGCCGGAGATCAATGATTACCTGGTTGTCGGTCGCTGCTATAAATACCCGACCGCGGCATTTTATTTTCCCCTCTTTGCCGCAGTGGGCTCAGTTATCGGTTGTTACTTTCTCTATTCAATTATGCGGCGCGGGGGCCAGGCTTTGCTGCGAAAGCGCTTTCGCCAGGAGAGTATTCAACGTGTGGAAAAGGCTTACGCGCGTTTCGGTTTCCTGGCCATTGCGATTCCTGCGGTGTTACCTCCGCCGCTGCCGTTCAAGATCTTTGTCGCGACCGCGGGAACACTCGAATACCCACGCTGGAAATTCTTGCTTACCGTCATGTTGGCCAGATCCGTTCGTTATTATGTCGAGGGCATTCTGGCAGTGTTTTACGGCCGCCGAGTGCTGTTGTTTTTCAAAGACAACGGCCTGGTGATTATTAGCGTCGCAGCCGCATTGTTGCTGCTGGGCTTACTGGTTTACATGGCTGTAATTCGTCTTCGTACAAACGCAGTTACAAAGGAATCCCGAACGGACAACTGAACTCATGCATAAGATCACCAGGGCGCTGGCGCGCCTTTCAGACTACTTAATCGCCTTTGGGCCCTTGGGTCTGTTTGCGGTTGCTTTGCTCGACTCGACGTTTGTGCCGCTGCCGAGCAGTGCTGATGCGTTGATGTTGTTGCTTTCAACCGCGCGTCCCGGCTGGATGGTGCTTTATGCATTCATGGCCACTACGGGATCAGCTTTGGGATGCTTGATTCTCTACCTGGTTTCGCGCCGGGCCGGCCATCGCGCCCTGTCGAAGTTCTCACCCGCCAAACAGCAACGGGTAAAGGAACTGATTGATCGCTATGATGTGGCCGCAGTGTTGGTAGCGACGTTGCTGCCGCCGCCTTTTCCCTTCAAGTTATTTGTGGTGACGGCGGGAGTATGCCGTTTCAGCCTTACGCGGTTCATGCTGGCCATCATTGGCGGCCGAGCTTTCCGCTTTTTGTTGGAGGGATATTTGGCGGTCCAGTACGGCGCGCAGGCCAAAGCAATTCTGGCCCGGTACTATCCGTGGATAGGTCTGGGCTTAGCCTTGCTGGCAATCTTGTTCCTTGTCGGTCGTAACTTGTTAAAGCCAAAACGAGATGCGGTTGTTGATCAGCCACTTGAAAGCAAAAGTAACGCAAGCTGTTAGCTTGCGGGGTGAGTGAATGCTCCTGTGCGAAATACCAAAGATCGATTGGCAAATCTTAGGTTGTTTGTGAGGTTGCCCGAAAGCCAATCTAACAGATTGCTTATCTTCTAAGCGGCCACGACTTTGGGTTCAGCGGATTGGAAGATTCGTGCGGCGGCGAGATCCTTCACGCCTCGTTCTTCTAAGCGAGCAAGCAGTAAGAGGAAAATGTGGGCCGTTGCCAAGGCGTCGCAGCCGGCACGATGACGGCTGGCTATCGGGATTGAAAAGTGACTGGCAATAGTATCGAGGCGGTAATTATCCAAGCCGGGCATTGCCTGACGGGAAAGCTTGACCGTGCAAAGGTGCGTGTTCACCATGCGGTGGCCAGGGTAAACGCGCGAGATTTCATGGTTTAAGAAACTGGTATCGAAAGGCGCGTTATGAGCAATCAGTACGGCCTCGCTTACGAAATCGAGCCAGCGTGGTGCGACGTCGGCAAAAACAGGTGCGTTCTTGACCATCTCGTTGCTAATCCCCGTCAATGCCATGACGAACCGAGGAATGGGAATCTCGGGATTTACTAGCGTTAGAAACCTGTCAACGATGTGGCCGCGGTGAATCCGGTAAGCACCCAATTCAATAATCCGGTTCGGCGGGGTTTTGGCTCCCGTTGCCTCAACGTCCACGACTACAAAATCGAGTTCATTCAACAGGCGAGTATCAATATCGTCGGGTTGCAATTCGATCGTCCGGCCATCGACAATTCTGAAGCGCCGGTCGCCTTTGACTAGGTCGGCCACAAGCTGACTGGCCAGGTGCTCATCAACATGGGACAGCCTGAAGACGACATCGACGATATCAGTTGCGGCCGCGCGGCCTCCGGAACTGACCAGAAGATCGATCGTTTCCTGAATGAGCTTGGAATCCGAAACGAGGTTAGCGAAAGGCGCCATACTAAGTTCGCATTGTACACGCATTCGATCTAGTTTGAGGAGGGAATTTGGAAACCGAGCAAGTCCTGGAGAAGTTTCGCCAAACGGGAGCACTGTTGGAGGGTCACTTCGTATTGTCCAGTGGTCAGCATAGCAGTGTCTACCTTCAGTGTGCTCTGGTATTGCAATACCCGGATCAGGCAGCCGAGTTTGGAGAGGCCATCGCCAGTCATTTTCGAGGGCGGAACATCCGACTGGTGGCTTCGCCTGCGATCGGTGGCATTGTAATAGGCCACGAAGTTGCGCGGGCCCTGGGAGCAAGATTTGTATGGACCGAGCGTGAGCAGGGGAAGATGACCTTGCGGCGCGGATTCTCGGTCATGCCTGGCGAGAAAACACTGGTTGTTGAAGACGTGATCACGACTGGTGGCTCAACGCGGGAAACTATCGAAGCCTTGCGGTCCGCAGGTGCGGAGATTATTGCTGCGGCTTCAATAATCGATCGCTCAGGGGGCCAGGCGGATGTAGGCGTCCCACACATCTCGCTGGCATCTCTCTCGGTTGCTTCGGTTGATGCCTCTAATTGTGACGCGTGCCGCCGTGGTGAGCGCGTCGTAAAACCTGGAAGCAGGGCTAAATAGGCGAGCGTCTCAGCGTACCGTTTGGGATTTCAGGTGAATTTCAAGCTAACCATCCAATATGACGGCACAGATTTTCACGGCTGGCAAAAGCAAGGTGAGCTGCGTACTGTCCAGAGTGAACTAAGCGTCGCCCTGAGCTTAATCGATGGCAATGAGGTGACTGTCCATGGATCAGGTCGGACCGATGCGGGCGTTCACGCGGAAGGACAGGTCGCGACTGTTCGGCTGCGACACGAATTTACACCCGAGAAACTCCGCGCAGCCATAAACGGGAACCTTGCACCGGATGTTCGCATAACAGAGGTTGAGCAGGTCTCAGACGATTTTCATGCGCGTTATTCTGCTCGCGGAAAGAACTATAAGTATCGTGTTGTTCAGGGCAGCGTAGTATCTCCGTTCTGGTTTCGGTTTGCTCACCATGAAGCTAGGCCACTGGACTTGGCACTTATGCGCGGTTGTGCGGCTCGGCTGGTTGGCACTCACGATTGGACCGCCTTCTCTGCGGCTCAATCTGATGCTCAGAGCCGGGTTCGCACTGTCACGAATATCGAGATTCTAGAGCAGTGGGACGAACGCACCCGAACCATGTTCTTGGAAATCTCCGTTACCGCGGACGGTTTTCTCCGTTACATGGTACGTTCAATCGCGGGTGCCCTCCTGGCGGCGGGCCGGGGCGAAATTGATGAGGCGACCATCGCTCGCGCGCTCTCAACGGGTGAACGGGTATCAGCTGGGGCTACCGCTCCCGCAAAAGGCCTCACATTAACAAAAGTCTATTATGACTAAGGAATTGGCCTCCCGTCTTGGTTCAAAACCAAGCCCGAGTAACGCCTAACCCAGCTCCCCCAATGAGTTAAATAATGCTTGACATTGTTTATCGCAGAAGGTATTTTTGCGACTGGACCACCTGCCCTGACGATTGACAACTTGAACTGAAACGATAAAGGCACACCTCGTGTAAGCGGGGGTCGCAAAGCCTACGGGGGTCAAAACATCTTGATTTGACCTGGCTGGGTTGCCGAAAGCAGGAGAAGCACGGCAGCCCCTCTACTGTCTTTATCTGTTGTCTCCTTTCCTTTCAAAAGCCAGCCACAAATGAATCCGTTGCCTTTATCCGAGAGTCGGAAAGGGCGGTTTTGTGCAATGACTCAGGCTTGGACGAACGCATGCTAAAGGGTAGTGAAGATCGACCATGAGGAGAGTTGCCGTCACCCAGTGCGGAGCAATCCGTCGGATGAATTAGTCGACAGCTTACGAAATTCCATTTGCATGTAATTGAAAGGACTCCAATGAGGAAAGCAATTATTGCCGCATGCCTGACAACGTTTTTGGGCGCATTAATAACGATGAACTTTTTTTCTACAAGCGCTCAAAAAAGAGGGCGTGGCGAACCGCGAGTTGAACCCATGCCGCAGTTTGTACCGGGACGAGTACTGGTAAAATTCCGTTCGAATATTGGTCTCGATCACGCGCGCCAGATAGTAGCTGCTTTGGGCGCAAGAGATGCCAATGAGATCCCCGGCCTGGGAGTGCACATCCTGGATCTGCCTTATCAGGCAAACGAGGACGCTTTCGTCGAGGCCTTCAAAGGAAGACCTGAAGTTGAGTTCGCGGAACGAGATCGCATCGTAGAGCCGGCAGATGTCAATCCGAACGATCCGTTTTATTCGAGTGAGTCACACCTCTCGGTTATCAGCGCGCCAAGCGCGTGGACCGTCACGACGGGAAACCCTAACGTGATAATTGCGATTCTGGACACGGGGGTTGAATCTTCACATCCTGACCTTGCACCTGATTTGATTCCCGGCTGGAATACTTACAACAACAATTCGGACACGAGTCCGGTTATCGACCATGGCACAACCACAGCGGGAACAGCCGGGGCAGCCAGCAACAACGGAATTGGATTAGCTTCGATTTGCTGGAGTTGCAAAATCATGCCCATGCGCGTCTGCGACTCGAACGGTTGGGGCAGCTATTCCGCCATCGCGACTGCCTTGACGTGGTCCTCCGATCATGGAGCCCGAGTCGCAAACATCAGCTATATGGTTACGACTAGTTCAACAGTGACCTCAGCTGCCCAGTATTTTCAGAGTCGTGGGGGCGTTGTAACTTCCTCCGCGGGAAACTATTCGACGTTTGACAACTCTGCTGATAATCCCTACATCCTCACGGTAAGTGGAACGGACTGGAATGACGTGATTTATTCATGGTCCAACACGGGCAATAATGTGGATTTGGCCGCGCCGGGATATGTCTTTACCACCTATACGGGAGGCGGCTATGGATACGCTGCCGGAACGTCCTACTCGGCTCCGGTAGTGGCCGGGGTTGCTGCACTGGTTATTTCGGCTAATCCAGGGTTAACGGGCGCCCAGGTGCGAGACATCTTAAAGCAGTCAGCCGATGATCGCGGTCCCGCGGGTTGGGATCCGACCTACGGGTGGGGCCGAGTCAACGCCAGCCAGGCGGTTGCGCTGGCCACTAGCGGTGGAACGACGACTGACACCACTCCACCCACCGTAGGTTTCAGCTCACCGGCTTACGGAGCCACACTCTCGGGAGCAACGTCCGTCGTGGTTTCAGCGAACGATAATGTCGGAGTTTCATCGGTTTCTCTCAGCATCGATGGTTTCTCTTTTGCCACTGATGCCGCGTCCCCATACAGCTTTTTCTGGGATACGACCTCGGCTGCTAATGGGACTCACACACTGACCGCGACGGCGAGCGATGCGGCAGGGAACACGGCCAGTACTTCCATTTCTGTGACCGTTAACAACGTAGTTGACAACACAGCCCCGGTGGTGACGATTACTTCACCAGTGAATGGCGGTTCCGTTTCCGGGATGATCTCTATCACGGTAACCGCCACAGACGCCGTGGGAGTTGTAAAGGTCGAGTCTTATGTGGATGGTGTTCTGAACGCTGTTTCCACAAGCGCGCCCTTCACGACAAAGTGGAACTCGCGTAAGGCTTCCAGAGGCGCTCACCTGCTTCAGACAAAGGCCTATGACCGTGCCGGTAATGTAGGTGTTTCTTCGGCTGTTCAGGTTTCCAGGTAATCTTGGCTGCAGATCATCGGGACATCACCGTCCCGATGATCTAGTGCCTCAGTCACAGTTTAGCTCGGGTGAACCGCGTCTGTGCCGCAGTTTCTGACCTCCTTCAAAAACCACAATTCCTCCGGCGGGCGGCACAACCCTCCTCTTTTGATGAAGGTTTTTGCACACTAACAATTGACAGTGTCTGCATAGGTGTTAAGAATGAAGGTAGAAGAACGCCCAAAGAATCACGGGCTGACTCTGACCTCCAGCGCCGATGCTAAGTGATTTTTCAGAAGTGGTAACGAAAGGGACTCGAGACGAGACCCTCCTCTCGCTGATTTCGTGGGACCGCTTGCCCCAGCATGTAGCCATTATCATGGATGGTAACGGCCGCTGGGCCGCCCAGCGCGGACAACCGCGTATAGCCGGACATCGTGCCGGTGTCGAAGCGGTGAGGGCGTCGGTGGATACGGGAGCGCGGCTCGGTTTGCGGGCGCTGACTTTGTATGCCTTCTCGACGGAGAATTGGAAGCGGCCACGTTACGAGATCGATGCGTTGATGCGCATGTTGCGGCGTTACCTCCGACTGGAACTAGATGAGATTGATCGGCAGAACATCAAGTTTCAAACGATTGGGCGCACTGGGGCCCTCACGGAAGGTGTTCGGCGAGAAATCATCAAGGCCACAGAACGGACTGCCAAAAACACCGGCATGGTTTTGTCCGTGGCTTTAAATTATGGTGGGCGAACGGAGATTGTCGATGCTTGTCGAGCGGCCGTGCGGCGACTACTTGACGAAGGAAATCCTCCTGACGAATTGAGTGAAGAGAGAATCGCCAACGAACTTTACACGCGGAATCTTCCCGAACTGGATCTTCTGGTGCGCACGAGTGGAGAGTTACGTATTTCGAATTTCCTGTTATGGCAAACTGCCTATAGCGAACTTTATGTTACTGAAACTCTCTGGCCCGATTTCCGTCGAGTGCACCTGCTAGAGGCGATTATTGATTACCAGGGGCGCGACCGGCGGTTTGGTGGGCTCAAGCTGGTTGCCAATGCAAAGTAATGCTTGGGAGTTCTTTAGCCAAAAGTTCAACAAACCCAATATACTTTTGCTGCCAAGCGGCTGATCATGTTCGATTAACGTTGGGATAGTAGTGATCTGAAATAACCTGAAATCTCAAATCAAAAATCAAAAACCCACAATGCCTCGAGTGATTACGGCGGCCATCCTCCTGCCGTTTCTTATCGCCTCAATCCTTCTCACCAGGTTACAACTGGTTTTCATAATACTTGCCGCGGCCGCACTGGTGCTTGGTCTGTACGAGTTCTACCTGCTGGCCAGGCAGCGTGACATCAAACCTAACATTGCCGCCGGCTACCTCGCCGGTGGCGCCCTCTTCACAGTGTTGTGTTTCAACGAGCCGGGTCGTATGCCTGACCTCCTGATGATCCAGTTCATTCTGATCATTCTCACGATTGCCACTTTAATAGCTGCGACCGTGAAAGGTCCTCCTTTCGAGCGGATAATTGCAAACACAGGAGCGACGATTCTCGGAGTCCTGTACGTTGTTCTTCTCGGCAGCCATCTTGTGGCTATGCGCACAGGATTCGAGCCCACACTGTCCACGCATCTGCTGTCTTACTTCTTTCTGGTTGTGATGAGCGCGGATACCGCCGCATACTACGTTGGCAGAGGTTTCGGTAAGCACAAGCTGGCGCCGAACATCAGCCCCGGGAAAACCTGGGAAGGCGTAATTGGCGGGTTAATCGCCGGTCCCGCAATGGCCGTAGTCTCCCACTACTGGTTTTTTCCCGATTTGCCTCTTAAGTGGGCCTTGCCGTTGGCAGTTGTCATGACGGTGGTGGGAGTATTAGGAGACTTGACGGAAAGTGCGCTCAAGCGAGGAGCTGGCGCCAAAGACGCAGCTAATATCCTTCCGGGACACGGAGGATTGCTTGATCGATTGGATAGCTTGCTCTTCAATGCACCGCTCATCTACTATTTCGGCAAGCTCTACTTCGAACGTTATCTTGGCAGCTAGATCCGTGCGCGCGCTTCATGAGTACGAACAGAATGTCTTCATACAAAGATAAAGGCGACCAGACGGTCGATCTGCTTAACCACTACAATTCTTTTCTACAAATCCCCCCGTTAGTCTGTCGGCCAGCATGAATCCTAAGGGAGTAGCAATACTCGGCTCGACCGGCTCGATCGGCTGCAACACCTTGCGTGTCATCGAGTCGCTCGGCAGCAAGCGTTTCCGCGTAGTGGCGCTTGGCGCCGGGCAAAATTTTGAGTTGCTTGCCGATCAAGTAGCCACTCATCTACCGGAAGTCGTTTCGGTGGAAAACGAAGAGACCGCCCACGACTTGCGAGCGATGCTATTTGCGCGCGATGTAGACTTGCCTCGAATCGTGATCGGCGAATCAGGTTTGGTGGAAGTGGCGACGCACCCGCAGGCCGGCTGTGTTGTTTCCGCAACGGTTGGCGCCGTTGGTTTCGTGCCTACCTTGCGCGCGCTCGAAGCAGGGAAGCGAGTGGCACTGGCAAACAAGGAAACGCTCGTCATGGCGGGCGAACTAATGACCCGCGCCGCCAGCAAGGCAGGGGCCGAGTTACTTCCGGTCGACTCTGAGCATAATGCCCTGCACCAATGCCTGCGTGGCGAGCAGCATAGGGAAGTTCGCCGGATTATTCTGACGGCTTCGGGCGGACCTTTTCGGACTAAAAAGAAAACGGAAATGAAGGACGCTACGGTGTCCGAGGCTCTACGTCATCCCACCTGGAACATGGGCGCCAAGATCACGATCGATTCGGCCACTCTGATGAACAAAGGCCTGGAGGTGATCGAGGCGCACTGGCTCTTCGGTTTTGGGCCGGATCAGATAGACATCCTCGTTCATCCGGAATCAGTGGTCCACTCAATGATTGAACTCGTTGACGGCTCTGTGATGGCGCAGTTGGGAGTAACAGATATGCGTCACGCTATTCAGTATGCTCTGACTTACCCCGAGCGACATGCTTGCGATTTACCGCCCCTGGATCTGACCGCACTCTCGGCGCTGCATTTTGAACCTCCGGACCACGACCGCTTCCCCTGTATTGGACTTGCGTACAGGGCGCTCCGCGCGGGAGGTACACTCCCGGCTGCGATGAATGCCGCTAACGAAGAAGCAGTGCGGGCGTTCATCGAAATGCAGATTTGTCTGACTGATATTCCGCAGGTGATTCAGGCAGTTATGGAAGCACACCAGACAAAGCCCGTCACCTCTATCGAGATCGTTCTCGAAGCCGACCGACAGGGCCGTCTTGCGGCCATAGAGATAATCGAAAAACTTGCGAAAAACAACAGGATCCTCGCGGAAAAGACCGTTTGACGGCGAGCTAACGCGACGCGTACACTCGGTTGTGCAACCCGGGCTTCGGTTTTGCAAACATACGAAGCTAATGTGTCGGAATGAAGAAAAGAGAGTAGCTTGATGGGCGTTTTGATTAGTATTGCGGCGTTTATTTTCGTTCTCGGCGCCGCAGTCGTTTTGCACGAATTTGGTCATTTTCTGGTGGCAAAACTGCTTGGGATTCGGGTTGAGACCTTCTCAGTCGGTTTCGGGCCGCGTCTTTTTGGCCGAAAGTGGGGCAACACCGATTACCGGGTTTCGGCGATCCCTCTTGGTGGCTACGTAAAGCTTGGCGGCGACGAATCTAACGCTCCGCTCGAAGGCGAAGGAGCCAAAGATATTCCGCCTCACGAGATGTTTAACTTGAGGCCGCGCTGGCAACGGATACTCGTGGCTCTCGCTGGTCCGGTGATGAATGTTCTTACCGCGCTGGCAATCCCGTTTATCGGAGCGGTGATGTACGGCGTGCCGGCGACACCTTCTCCGGTCGTTAGCTATGTCGTGAGAGGTGGGGCCGCGGAAGCAGCCGGCCTACAGCCTGGTGATCGCATCATTTCATTCAATGGGACTGAAAATCCTCGCTGGGATTTGATTCGTGGAGACGCTTTGCTGTCTCCAGGTCAACCGCTGCCCCTCACTGTTGATCGAGGCGGTCAACCGTTGAATCTTTCAATTAAGCCTACGCCGCGCACCGAGGATGGCGAAACAGCGGGAACGCTTGATTTCATTCCTGACTATGGCGGGCTTCCGGTCACCATTCGTGACGTAACACCTAACTCTCCAGCTGCCGAAGCGGGATTACAAATCGGCGACCGCATCGTTGCGATCAATGGTGAGCAAGTGCGTAGCGCGGAACAGGTAACTCAGTACATCCGCGATCACAGGGGTCAGCCGATAAAGCTTACGATCAACCGACATGGTCAAACTACGGAACTTACAACGCAGAGCCGCCGATTGGCTGACGGCCGGGACCGGCTGGGGATCGAGACCGGTGAAGAAATTCCCTTTCAGAAGGCGAATCTTGGTCTGGCAGGCGCATACGCAGTCCGTACAAATTTCGAGATTCTCAGGTTGACAGGAAAAGCGCTCGGCCAACTTTTCACTGGCCAGCGCTCGGTGCGCAACACCCTTTCCGGACCGGTGGGGATTTACAAGGCAGCTTCTACTTCAGTGCAGAGATTTGGCTGGGGCGGTCTGTTTCAAACGCTGGCATTTCTCAGTTTGAACCTGGGTGTCTTTAACTTGCTGCCGATACCGGTGCTCGACGGCGGCGCTATCTTTTTGCTCTTGATCGAAGGACTGCTGGCCCTCATCGGGCTTTCAATCTCAACAACCGTGCGCGAGCGCATTCAGCAGGTCGGTTTTGTGATGGTGATTCTGCTGATGGTCTTCGTGATTACCAACGACGTGTTGAAGACGTTTTCGCGTAGTTCAAGCGACGAAAAACCGCCTGCAACTGCCAAGTAGAGTTTCAAGTTTCAAGTTTCAGGTGCCAAATGAAGTTTCAAGTTTCAAGCCAAATGAAGTTTCAAGTTTCAAGTTTCAGGTTTCAAGGTTCCAAGGTTCAAGTTCGTTAACAATAGGAACTGGAACTTGAAACTTGAAACCTGGAACTTGAAACCTGGAACTTGAAACTTGAAACTTGAAACTTAAAACTTGAAACTTAATTACCGTTATGCGTAAGTCAAGAGCAGTTCAAGTCAAAAACGTGCAGATCGGCGGTGGCGCGCCGGTTGTCGTGCAGTCAATGACCAAGACTGACACGGCGGATGTCGAAGCCACAGTGGCTCAGATCGAAGAGATGGTGCACGCCGGATGCGAGATTGTGCGTCTGGCCGTACCTGATCAGGATGCAGCCCTGGCGCTGAAAGATATTCGCAAACGCGTGCCTGACGTTCCGCTGGTTGCCGATATTCATTTCCATTACAAGCTGGCATTGATGGCTTTGGACGCCGGGATCGACAAGCTCCGCCTGAATCCCGGAAACATTGGCAAGCACGAACGCATTCGCGAAGTAGTGCGCGCTGCCCAGACACAGAGGGTCCCAATCCGCATCGGTGTCAATGGAGGATCGCTGGAAAAAGACCTGCTCGCAAAATATGGAACAGCGACTCCTGAAGCAATGGTCGAATCCGCCTTGCGTCACATTCTGATCCTCGAAGACCTCGGATTTACTGACACCATTATCTCGTTGAAAGCATCGGATGTTCATCGCACGGTAGCCGCTTATCGTTTGCTCGGGGAAAAGGTCGACTATCCATTTCATCTGGGCGTAACGGAAGCAGGAACTGCCTTCACCGGTACTGTAAAATCTTCAATCGGTTTGGGCATACTGCTTCATGAGGGAATCGGAGACACGATTCGCGTCTCGCTGGCTGCCGAACCTCAGGAAGAGGTCCGGGTGGCCTGGGAGATCCTCAAGTCGCTGTCGCTGCGAACGCGCGGGGTAACGGTTGTGGCTTGTCCAACTTGTGGCAGGCTCGACGTTGACAACTTTGTCGAGATCGTTACTGAAATCGAACGTCGCCTGGCTCACGTCGAAGAGCCTCTGCATCTATCGATTATGGGTTGCGCCGTGAATGGACCAGGAGAAGCTCATGACTCGCAATTGGGAGTGACGTTTGGCCGCGGGGTCGGCATGATTTTTAAGAACGGCGTGCCGATGCGCAAAGTCGCCGGCGAAGACATCGTGGAAGCGTTTGTGCTGGAGACCGAAAAGCTGCTCGCTGAAGGTCAAGCAGCCAAACCTGAGACCGAAGGGGAACTAGTCACAATAAAATAGGGAACACGGCGAACAACCTTTTGGCAAAGCAGTTTCACACTGAAGCCATTGAGAGAAACAGGGCGTCAGTGGCAGGCTTGCGATTGATATTAACTATAAGCTGCTCGCGCAGCTCTTCGATCTGAGAAAGCCAGGCGGCGGCCCGAGTGCCGGTCACTTTCTTCCCAATCTCCCTCAATTCATTAAGCAAGTCTATATTGACGATCTGGTCGTCTGGCGCTCCGAGCGACAGTGCCAGTGCATCACGTATCAGCGTTTCGAGAACTTCTAGTTTGGTTTCATATTGGTCTTTGTAGGCTGCCTCGTTCAGTTGCTCTGACGATCGTAAAAGCTGAACTCGATTGCCACTCCCCGCCACGGCCTCCAGGACCTTGAGCATTGCGGCGCGCTGCTCAATAAGTTCCGCCAATTCGCCGGCGAGTGCCCGGCTAAGACTTCCTCCAGCCACGCGCGCGCGAAGGCTCGCTTCTGATTCTGATCCGATGCGGTTTTTCAATAGGTATTCTTCAATTTCCTGCGAAGTGAGCGGGGAAAAGCGAATCGCCTGACAGCGTGATCGGATCGTGGGCAACAACATGGACGGTCTCGAGGTAAGCAGAATCACATGAGATGTAGGCGGTGGTTCTTCCAGGATTTTCAAAAGCGCGTTGGCCGAAGGCTCGTTCAACTTGTCAGCGTCGTCGACCAAAAAGACGCGAGCCCGGCCCTCAAAAGGCCGGTAGTTCGCCTCCCGTTCGATTTGGCGCATCTGGTCTACCAGCAACAATCGTTTCGGCGCAACTACCATCCCGACATCACCGTGATCAGTCCAAATAATGCTCTTCCAGTCATCACTGTCATCTGATTGAGGATAGTTGAATTTCCCAATGCGCTTGCAGGCCGGGCATTCACCACAACCCTCAACGCCGCGGGGCGAGCGACAGTTGAGTGCCCGGGCGACCTCCAGGGCGAAAAGTTTTTTGCCTACACCTTCTTCGCCGCTGAACAACAACGCGCCCGGCAGCCGTCCTGACTCGAGCATCCGCTGAAGAATCTGTTTTACTCGTTCGTTGCCGGTTAGTTGATGAAACATATCGATTCTAGCAATGCCCTCTCCTCACTGCGGCTGGGGAAGGGCGGTCCAATGGTTGGCGAGAGTCATAGCCTCTCTCTTTCAGGAACGACACGACCAGCCTTTTCACCTGGGTATGGGTTTCTTCGACAGATCCGCTGGTGTCGACCAGCTTTACTCGATTGGGCTCGGCTCGCGCAATTCGCAAGTATTCTTTGCGTACCCGCGCGTGAAAAGCTGGGTCCTCCGCGTCCAACCGGTCACCTTTGAGCTTTCCTTCTGTTCTCCGTCGAGTGCGCTCGAGACAAGCCTCGACTGATTGATCGAAAAGCAATGTAAGATCCGGTTTGAGTCCCTCGGTTGCCAGCTGCACGATCTTGGCAATTAGCTCAGGCGAAAAGCCGCGACCGGCGCCCTGATAAGCAACCGTTGCGTCCGCGTAGCGATCGGAGAGCACGATTTTGCCCGCTTGCAGTGCTGGTCGCAGCAGGCGTCGCACATGTTGCGCGCGATCAGCCGCAAATACGAGCAACTCGGTCAAAGGGTCGACTTGTTCCTGGGCGTCTAGTAAGGCTGCTCTTAGACGCAAGCCGAGTGGCGTGCCACCTGGTTCGCGAGTCACAACGATGTCGCACTCTTGTGCTCGCAGAAAGTTTGCGAGCAGGCGCAGTTGGGTGGACTTCCCGCTCCCGTCGATCCCTTCGAACGTGATGAAGGTTCCCGTCACAGATCCTCTCATTTTATCTAAAAGTGCTGAGACCCAGACATGCTGGGGCCGCGGACAAAAATGGACAAAAATATCCGCCGTCTCAGGCGCGTTTACAAGATCTCCAAGGTACGAGCAAACGCGTCGAGAGTTTAAACGAATGTCATGATTCAGGCGAATCGACAAGTTGCGGCGGTGTGGGTGTGGCCGATTGAACTTCGGTTGACACCGGGGAACGAATGTCTCCCGCGGATCTTCGGGTGAGTGAGATAGTGGAAATTGCGTGCTTGAAGATAAGTTGTTCCAGCGAGCCCGAATCCAGTAGCACTGAAAACTTGTCGAAACTGCGGATGCGGCCACTCAGTTTTGCGCCATTCAGGAGATAGATCGTGACGGCGGTCTTTTCTCGCCTGACTGTGTTTAGGAAGGCATCCTGAATGTTCTGTGGCGCTTGCTTCCCGTCTGACATAACCCACCTTGACTGGTTTAAAGAGTGCTTAGCCCCTGTCATCAGATTACAACACCGCTGATCTGCTGACAAGAATTTACGGTATGCGCCACGGAAACTTTATCTTTTCGACTAACTTTGAGCCTTGATACTTGCCAAAACCCCTTGCTGGATTGCCCTTTCATTCCCAAAACCGTCCACCCAATCGACGTCAGGCTCCCGTCGAAACCAGGTCAACTGTCGCTTGGCATAGTGACGGACGTCCAGCTTTGTCTGCTCGATCGCGCTCGGTAAATCGCGTTTGCCGGCCAGGTACTCAACCACCCTACGGTAACCATGGGCGCCTAACGCATTAGATTCCGCCGGCACCCCATGGGCCAGCAACGTCCGCACCTCATCGACCAGGCCGGCTGAAAAGTGGAGGTCGGTCCGTTCATTGATCCGTCGGTAGAGTTCCTGGCGCGGCGGGTTGAGGGCGAATATACGCAGCCGGTGCGAGCTCTCGTGCGGTTCGGGTCGGGCGCCCTTTTGCTCCGAAATTGGCCGGCCGGTTTGGAAAAAGACTTCAATAGCCCGTTGCACACGAGGCCAGTCGCGAGGAAAAAGAACCCGCGCGCTATCAGGGTCAAGCCGGCTCAGAACGCGATGAAGATGTTCGGGCCCCTGTTTTTCGCGAATGACATTTAAACGACGACGCAGAAGTTCATCAGTTTGCGCGCTGGCAAAGAACGGTCTGCGCAGTGCGCGTAAATAAAACCCAGTACCGCCGACCAACAACGGCAGGCGGCCTCTGCTTTCAATTTCCTCGATTTGCTGGGCCGCCGCACGGGCCCACTCGCCGGCAGTGTAGTTCACGCCGGGTGGAACAAAATCGATCAGATGGTGAGGCACGCCTTGTCGCTCTTCGATGGGGACCTTTGCCGTTGCGATTTCGATTTGTTGGTAGACCTGGACGGAATCGCAATTAATGATCTCCCCATTCAGTTGAAGGGCCAGGCTGATGCCGAGGTCGCTTTTTCCAGAGGCCGTGGGTCCGACTACGGCGATGACCGGATTATCGTGCGAATCACTCACGCATGAGAGGATAGCATGCGTAAAAGAATCGCGGCCCAGATAAGCGCGAGGAGGATCAAGCCACCGATGATTTGCGCGCGTGAGAAACGCATGGAGAATGTTTACAGACTCTATACATTGAAATCGAAGTTGCTGAACACCGCGCCTGCTCCAGGCACAAGCTTCCCTATGGGATTTCGCCTTAGATAGTTAGCCAGTTCAATCTGGAGATTCTGAAGCACGAGTTGGTGAGGTATTCCTGGTGCACGAGACACAAATAGTTCTCCCTCGATCAGTTCATATCTATTGCCGTCATCGGGTAAGGTTTCGAGTTCGGTAACCGTTATGAAGTGCTCGATCTCTGAGGCCATAGTGAGTTCCTTATTTGGATGATTTGAGCGCAAATCCTACCACAGACAAATGCCATTCACATATGTGTTGAAAAAACTATTTGACATTGGTCGTTTGACATTGATCATTTGTCATTTGGCGCTGAGTCATTGGTCCGTTTTTAGTTGTTCGTGGTCCGTTTTGAAAAACGCGAAACCAAATGTCCGACATGCTTCAGCTTGTCCACGAGATTGGCGACACTCCAGCAATGATATTACCCATAACGTCGTACATTGAGAGTTCCCCATGTTGACGACAAGCTGAAGCATGTCGGACATTTGGTTGTGCCGATAGGGTGAGTTGTTCGTAGTCGCTGTCAAAAGATTTTTTAATAGATCCGGGTAACTTCTATCCCCGTGTAGTAAGCCTTAAGGATCTGTTCGTAGCTCCACCCCTGACGCGCCAGGCCGTACGCACCCACCTGGCACATGCCGACTCCGTGACCCCACCCGCGCCCAATAAAACTAAACCCAACTACGCGTCCACTGTCGTCGTATCGTCGGTCGATTACAAAGAGTTGTTCGCGCAGGCCGAGTGCGGACCTGATGCGACCACCACGAACATGGCCGGTGCCATTCGCACCTAAGATTTCCAGATCGGTGGCTCGCCGCGACGTCCCCCGGGTGGCTACTCGTAGATCTAAGATTGGTCCAATGCCGTTTGCAGCGCGGCCCAGGCGTGCTTGAACCTGTCCCAACGACATTTCTTTTGTCCAGTTAGAGAATGGCGAGAACCGATCCGCAGCCGCGCCATTTGTCGCCGGGCGTACCTCAAGGTAATCCACTTCGCCACTCGCATTCGTGTGAAACATCACCGGCTCGCCGCCGACCAGCACGACTGAACGAACCGGCAAGAGTCCATCTCC